>Ga0206962_1053_pt2 | contig 20276 bp, 17 predicted proteins | sample Alteio_BWOrgHeat_27_FD_153241 | JGI IMG/M metagenome (GOLD analysis project Ga0206962, IMG submission 153241) | Enriched cells from forest soil in Barre Woods Harvard Forest LTER site, Petersham, Massachusetts, United States -... | ecosystem: Environmental > Terrestrial > Soil > Temperate forest >...
CAGGTATCAGCAGACCGCGCAAAGTAGCAGTAGGGAACTGGCAGGAAGAACCGGACGCTGAAGGGAGTTTGCATGCACGCGTGTGTGGACAACAAGGTCGGCTGACGTACCCTCAATTAACAAAACGTATGGCTATGTTGAAGAAATTCCAGCACAGTCAGAGACCGAAAATTGTAGTAGCTTGTTCGAATCTCAGCTCGCGCGTTCCTGCCGATCAAGCCATGCATTCAGGTCGGAGGCCCGGAAACGCCACATTTTTCCTACATGGGAGCCGTGAATCTCCCCGCGTCGAGCCAACTTTTGCAGGGTTTTGTGATGAATATCTAAGAGCTGTGCGGCCTGATGGCTGTTGAGCAGAGGTTCAAAATCAGGAATGCCGAATGAATGATTGTCGACTGAGCGAGGGGGGAATTTTTCGACCACCTGTGCCATTAGCGACCTCCTTTTCCACGAGAGTGCCCCAAAATTCCACAGGCGTCCAAGACCTTTTTTGTCAAGACTGATGCTCGACAGGCATCAGGAAGGCACATTCAGATATCCGCAGCAATTGAACGGAACAATTGGCTGCGAGGGGACAGTCGAATGCACGAGAAACTCCTGAAGATCGTCCGGACGCTAGAGTCGGATTACGAACCCTATGGCAAGGTGGAACGAGACAGCTCCGATTGTTCTTGCGGATGCCGCCACTTCGTCAAATTGGCCGGCGAGGTTGGTGAGGAATGGGGTGTATGCACCAATCCCGAGTCAGCAAGAGCCGGGTTGCTTACGTTTCAACATCAAGGGTGCCCCGAATTCGAACCGATCTTACTGGATCGGGCATTCACGGACTCGCAACTTAGGACTCTTATTGCGGAAGCGAGTGAGATCCTCAAGGACCGTCGTCGACAACGCACTGATGCAGTCGCGGAGGAAACTCCGTTACCGGACGAGCGGGGCGAATTCATGTACGACTTGAAGACAACGTACTTTCCGCACATCAAGGGGCACGTTCCCGTGATTTTTCGGTTAGAGCCTCATGACGACGGCTTCGTTGCCGTTCCGCTCGCTTCACGAACAACCGGGAGCCAACGGCCGACGCTAATGGGTCGCCATCCGGCAAAGAACGGAGAGGTCTTCAAGATCGTCCGGGCAAATGGAGACTACTCATATCAGGTTCCGTACAACGGCAAGATTTACAACCTCAAGCAATTTGGAAATCTGTCGGACATTGGTCTTCTTGGCTTGGAAACGCTGCGCAGGTTTTTGGAATGTGTAGAACCTGAAATATTTGAGAAAATCACCAACGACGCACGCAGGTGGTTGAAACATTCCAAACGATCGCTGGATGATAACAAGGACCGCGTCAGGCGTTGGAAGAAGCGGGAGTTCTGGGGAGACGAGACCCCGGCCAACAAGAGAGAGTACCAGGAGATGTTGAAAGAGGCAGAAGAAGAAGTGGAACAACTCCCGACCCGGATAACGGAATACGAAGCGTTCATTGAATGGCTAAGAGGCCTTGATCGCTCCGCTCCCACGCTTCGTTTGGTGCCGCCGCCGCCACAACAAAGGAAACCGTTGAAAGGGTAGCTTCTTCCAGCCAACCGAGGTTCGAATCGGGCAAGAAGTGAATCCCCAATTTCGACTGATCAGAACAGAAGGCAAGAGACGGCGAATCGCGTTTCAGTCTCGTTCGTTAACTGCCCCAATCCACTAGACTGAACTTGATGCTTCTAACAATTTCGACCTCTCACAAACCTGCTACAGATCTCGGCTACCTGCTCCATAAGAATCCGGCGCGAGTTCAGACTGAGGATCTGTCTTTTGGCACGGGCCATGTGTTCTACCCCGAAGCATCCTCTGAGCGCTGCACGGCGGCTCTCCTGGTCGAGATTGATCCGGTTGCCCTAGTGCGAGGTCGCGGCCCGGCTGGAGAGGGCGGCCAGCTTGAGCAATATGTCAACGATCGGCCATACGCCGCGAATTCTTTTCTGAGCGTCGCCATGGGTCGCATGTTCACCACTGCGATGAGCGGGCGAAGCAAGGAGCGGCAGCAACTCGCGGACACCGCGATTCCCCTAACTGCTAATCTGCCGGTCATCGCAGCCAGGGGAGGGGAGGACCTCGGCAGGCGGCTCTTCGAGCCCCTCGGATACAACGTTGAGTTGCAGGGATCATTTCTTGATAAGAAATTTCCGGATTGGGGAGAGTCTCCTTATGTGGCGCTCACCCTTTCCGGAACAGTTCGACTTCAGGATTTGCTGACGCACCTCTACGTACTGATTCCTGTCCTCGACAATGAGAAACACTACTGGGTAGCGAACGATGAGATCGAAAAACTACTTAAAAGGGGCGATGGCTGGTTGCCCCAGCATCCCGAAAGAGACCTGATCGTTTCGCGTTACCTGAAGCGGCAGCGGCACCTCACCCGGGAAGCTCTGAGCCGTCTTCTCGCAGATGACGCTCCGAGCGGGGAAATGGACGGGGTGACCTTGGAGTCGGAGGTAGTGGAACGCGCGCCCACTCTGCATACCCAACGATTGCAGACCGTCTTCTCTGTAATCAAAGCGACAGGAGCGAAGCGGGTACTCGATCTTGGTTGTGGCGAAGGAAAGCTACTCCGGCTTCTTCTTGCGGAGAAGCAATTCGAATCCATCTTAGGAATGGATGTCTCCTGGCGATCTCTTGAAATCGCGAAGGAACGCCTGCGGCTTGATGAGCTGCCCGAACGGCAGCGCGGTCGGATTGAACTGATTCAGGGGTCCTTGACCTATCGAGACCAACGCCTCAACGCCTTTGAAGCAGCCGCCATCGTCGAGGTCATCGAGCACCTCGACGCGGCGCGACTCGCGACCTTTGAGCGCATTGTCTTCGAATTCGCGCGACCGAAGCACGTCGTGCTTACTACACCGAACGCAGAATACAACGCGGTCTTTGGGACACTCCCTGCGGGAGAGTTCCGGCACGGCGATCACCGCTTCGAGTGGAAGCGATCCGAGTTCGAAACCTGGGCAAACGGAGTCGCCGAGCGGTTTGGCTATGAGGTCCATTTCGAGCCTGTTGGGCCATTGGATGCGGCACTGGGCGCTCCGACGCAAATGGCAATTTTCGCTCAGAAGGAGGTAACGGCGTGAAGATCAGCATCCCTGAGCTTTCGCTCGTTCTCCTCGTGGGGCCGTCCGGCTGCGGTAAGTCATCATTTGCCCGCAAGCACTTCCTCCCGACAGAGGTCGTTTCCTCGGACTTTTGCCGGGCGCTTGTTTCGGACAACGAGAACGATCAGTCCGCGACGGGGGACGCGTTCGATCTCCTGCACGAGATCATTCGGAAGCGACTCACGCGTGGACGACTCACCGTAGTCGATGCTACGAATGTCCAGCCAGAGGCTCGCAAGTCCCTCATTGCACTCGCGAAGGAGTACCACCTCTTCGCCGAGGCCATTGTCTTTGATCTTCCCGACCGGCTGTGCCAGGATCGCAATGCTCTTCGCCTGGATCGGCAGTTTGGACCGCATGTTGTTCGCAATCAGTCCCAGCAACTCCGGCGTTCGTTGCGGGGTCTGGAACGCGAGGGAATCCGTCACGTCTTCAAGCTCTCCTCTACGGAAGAGGTCGATTCCGTTACGATCGAGCGTCAGCCGCTATGGAATAACAAGAAGGCCGAGCACGGTCCTTTCGACATCGTTGGCGACGTACACGGTTGCTTCGATGAACTGGTCGAACTGCTGGGACAGCTTGGCTACACGATCAACCAGCAGGATGGTCAGTACACTGCCTCTTCACCTGATGGACGCAAGCTCGTCTTCGTGGGGGATCTGGTTGATCGCGGTCCCGGCACGGTGCAGGTTCTTCGCCTCGTCTCACACTTGGTTCAATCGGGACAAGCTTTCTGTGTTCCCGGCAACCACGATATGAAGCTCGTAAGGGCGTTGCGCGGCCGAGATGTGAAACGGACCTATGGCCTCGCTGAGACGATGGAACAACTTGGCCAGGAGTCAGAGGCTTTCCGCGTTGAAGTGGCCAAGTTTCTGGACGATTTGGTCAGTCACCTCGTGTTTGACGACGGAAAGCTCGTAGTCGCTCATGCCGGACTGAAGGAGTCCATGCACGGCCGTGGCTCCGGGGCAGTACGCGAGTTTGCTCTCTTCGGTGAGACCACCGGCGAGACGGATGATTTCGGCTTGCCTGTCCGCTACAACTGGGCTGCGGACTATCGTGGCAAAGCTCTTGTCGTTTACGGACACACGCCAGTTCCGGAACCGCTGTTCCTCAACAACACAGTCAATATTGATACCGGCTGCGTCTTCGGCGGAGGGCTCACGGCACTGCGCTATCCGGAACGCGAAATCGTCGGCGTCAAAGCCCACCGGACCCATTACGAGCCCGCGAGACCATTCCTTCCGGACGGAGCTGAGACTCCACGACTGCTGCAGCACGCACAGGATGACGTGCTCGATCTGGCGGATGTCATCGGCAAGCGCCTGATTGACACCAGGCTGAAGCCGAAGATCACGATCCGGGAGGAGAACGCAATTGCGGCTCTTGAAGTCATGAGTCGCTTCGCGAGTGACCCCAAGTGGCTCATCTATCTGCCCCCGACGATGTCACCAACGGAAACGAGCAAGCATGAAAACCTGCTCGAGCACCCCGACGAGGCTTTCGCCTTTTATCGCAAGGAAGGCATCTCGACGGTCGTCTGCGAGCAGAAGCATATGGGCTCGCGCGCTGTGGTCGTGCTATGCAAGGACGAGACTGTATCTCAGAAACGCTTCGGCGTTGTGCAGGCTTCGCTTGGAACGGTATATACCCGCACTGGTCGTCGCTTCTTCACGGATGACGAGTTGGAGCGTCAGTTTCTGCTTCGTCTTCAAGTGGCCGTCAGCGAGTCGAGTCTCTGGGATGAACTGGGAACCGACTGGCTCTGCCTCGATTGCGAGTTGATGCCCTGGTCGGCCAAGGCGCAGGAGCTACTCCAGAAGCAGTATGCGCCGGTGGGCAACGCTGGCATTCATGCACTCAAGGCAGAGAATGAAATAGTCGCCCAAGCAATGCTGCGCGTTCCCGGCCTGGAAGCTCTATCAGCCAACACCGCAGCGCGGCTGGATGCCATTGAACACTACACTCGCGCCTATCGGGAATATTGTTGGCCAGTAAGTTCCCTTGGCGATCTCAAGCTAGCTCCATTCCATATCCTGGCGAGCGAAGGTTCGGTTCACACCGGTAAACCCCACACTTGGCACATGGAGGTGATCGGGAGGCTCTGCGCGCCGGACACGGAAGTCTTGCTAGCCACACCGTTTAAAGTTGTCGATCTTGAGGACGAGGAGAGCTCCGCCAACGCAGTCGTCTGGTGGACTGAGATGACCTCTCGTGGAGGTGAGGGCATTGTGGTTAAGCCGCTCAACTTCATCGCGGAGGGACGCCGAGGGATAACGCAGCCGGCCATCAAGTGCCGAGGCCCAGAGTATCTCCGAATCATCTATGGACCGGAATACCTGCTACCTGCGAATCTCGAACGGCTGCGGTCGCGAAACGTCGGGGCAAAGCGCTCTCTCGCGAGCCGGGAGTTCGCGTTGGGTGTCGAAGCGCTGGAGCGCTTTGTCAGAAGAGAGCCACTGCGGCTCACACATGAGTGTGTCTTCGGAGTTTTGGCGCTCGAAAGTGAGCCGGTTGACCCACGACTGTAGCGCTCTGACGAGATACTGGCGTTCCTAATTGACACCAAATTCGACACGGCGCCGCGCCGGACGCAAGGCAGTTCTTGCCTTTTGGCGTTCAATCCTCGTTCTGACGACTCGAGTGAGGTTGATCTAATCGTTGACCTTTTGGCAGAATGTACTCAAGGGTAATGGTGCGCAGTGCGATTCAGAGTCCTCCCCACTCTTCGCATCGCTACCGGTTTGCTCCTGGCTGTCCTGTTGGGTGTAGTTGGATATCACGTCCTCCATTGGAGGATTCCGGGCTCCTCAGAGGCGTTGCTGGAACAAGCCGACGAGAAGTCGTGGGTCAATAACTGGATCGCAGCAGAACCCCTTTACCGACAAGCGGAACTTGGATTCATTCGGAATCATGAGCCATCGAAGGCTCTGTACGCGCACGTCAGCGAATTTCCTGCCAAGAGCGAATCATCGATTAGTGTTCCGGCTCAGCTTGCGGAACTGATGGTGGATCTTTCCTTACCGCAAGCGCGGGACCCTGAGACAAGGCTTCGAATCCTGACGATTCTCGGGATGCTGGAGGTGAACTACGACTCCGCGATGGCGCGAGCCACGTGGGCACAGGTCGAAACTCTCGCAAAGCAGCGGCATCACTACTTGCTCGCTTCCAGGGCAATTGGCGAGCAAGGGATCGCAGCATTCCTTCTGGGAGACCTTGCCACCGCGAAAAAGAACGTCGTCAAGGCGTGGACCGTGGCAAAGGTTGCTGATCCAGCTGCTCACATTCGATACGCGAGTGTCTACGGTACTGGTTTGGTCGAACTGCAAAAGTATGGCGAAGCTCTTGGACCGCTCGACGAGGCCATTAAGGTGTCGAAGGACAAGCCGGATGTTGCATATCCGACCATCGCAATAAATGCGAAGATCGAAGCCTTGAGCGGGCTGGAGCGCAATCAAGAAGCACTGGCATTGGCTTCGGAGGCGATGCAACGAGCGTCCAACTACCATCTGGCAGGGCATCTCTATGAGCTCTATCAAGCCCGAGCCGGTGTCTACAGACGGATGGGCCAGTGGGATCGAGCCGCAGATGACTACTCGCGCGCCATCCAATATGCGAAGCAGTTGTCGTATTGGCGGGGCGTGACTCAGGCGGATGGGTTACTGGCCAAGGGAAACCTGCAACGGGGCGAGCTGCAACCGGCTCTCACAGCCATTAACGAAGCGATTGAAGCCAACAAACAGATTCCCGATGAACTCTATTTTGTGCCGCGGAATCTCGCGATAAAAGCGGAGATTCTGGCGAAGCTTGGAGATGACAAAGCGTCAGACGAGCTCTTTCAGAAGAGTACGGACCTCATTGATGCACTCTTGTCGAAAGTGCCAACGCCGACTGTTGAGCGTCAGCTGCTCGCGCAATTGAGCGAGGTGTATGCCGGATATTTTGCCTCGCTCAGCAACCGAGGCAGGAACAAGGAAGCATTCCGAGCAATCGAGCGTGCCCGAGGGCGCGTGGAAGCGCAGGCACTTGAGGATCACGAACCAGTTGCGCCCCACGAGCCGACGACTGCGGAGAAGCTTCTCACGAATCTCAATTTGAGATTATTGGATACCGAGGACGTTGGGTCAAGGCAGAACATTCTGCAAATGATTTACGACACCGAACAACAGATCAATGCGAATTTCAAACCCGACCACTTCTCGACGGAGCCGGTCGGCTTGAGTGAATTGCAAAGCGACCTGAGCCATTCGGAACTCTTGCTGGAGTATGTCTTGGACGAGTCGAATTCGTATGTGCTCGCGATTACCAGGACAACTGTGAAGCGATACACACTAAAGGCAAAGTCTGCATTGGAGAGAGAGGCTACGGATTATCGATCCACGGTAACAAAGCGGAAGGAAGACATAGGGTTGGCGCAGCAGCTATTCAATGACTTGGTCAAACCAGTTTCGGCATACAAGCAAGAGCAATCGATCATCGTAGTGCCTGATGGAAAGCTTCATCTGCTGCCGTTCGCGGCCTTGTCAGATGAAGGCCGCTATGTTCTCACTTCCCATTTAGTCACGGTGGTTCCATCAGGGACCGTGTTTCACATTCTCCGGCACCGCGAGCAACAGTTGGCTGTCGAACCCATGCCATACCTGGGAGTGGCAGCATGGACCATTAACCAACCGAAAAGGACCCTGTTATCCGGTATCGTTCGTGCAGTTTCGGGTCCGGAGAGAAGTGAACTAATCGCGTTGCCTGAAAGCCGACATGAAGTCGAATCGATCGCCTCTAATCTTCCAAAGCCAAATACAGTGCTCTTAGGAAGCGCTGCGACGGAAACGCAATTCAAGCGTCTGCCGCTCAACCAATATAACGTTTTGCATTTGGCACTTCATGGCTACGCCGATATGGAATACTCGGACCGCTCGGCTCTCGTGTTTGCCCCAGAAGAGCGCGGACCAGATGATGGACTTCTCCAGATTCGCGAGATTCGCGGTCTTCCACTGAAGGCCAACCTCGTGACTCTATCGGCGTGTGACACCTCGCCAACGCGGTGAGGATCATGTCCGTTCACAAGAGCAAGGGCCTAGAGTTTCAAACCGTCGTCGGCATCGGTATCGAGAACCAATCATTCTTCAACTCAGCCGATGTTGAGAGGTCCGTGTTCTTTGTGATGATCTCGAGGGCGAAAGAACGCCTGTTTCTCACCTGCTGTAGGCAGCGGCCCCGCCCGCCGTTCTACGGAAAACGCTGGGATGAGACTCGTGTGGCCCACAGGGAATTCTTGACGTATGGCCACATTCAAGATGTTCCTTTTGGATGAGGCGTGGCTGCGCGAGTTTCTCTCTCGTCTCGCTCCCAAGGACCGTGTGTTGTTGGTTGGCGATACGCGGCAGCATCAGGGGGTCGAAGCTGGCCGACCGTTCGAGCAGTTGCAGGATGCCGGAATGCGCACGGCCAAACTCGATCAGATCGTTCGTCAGAAAGACCCAGAGCTCAGGTTCGCTGTTGAAATGCTTGCGACAGGTCAGATCTCTGCTGCGCTGGACTCTCTTCAGAAGCAGGGGCGCGTCAGGGAGATTCCCGATGCTGCAGACCGCATTCGCGCTATCGCCAGGAGCTACGCTCAATCGCCCGAAAATACGCTTATCGTGTCGCCGGACAATGCCTCGCGGCGCGAACTGAACACCGCCGTCCGGCACGAATTGAAAGCCAACGGCACCATTGCAAGGGAGGAACAGAGCCTCCGAGTGCTTGTCCAACGGCAAGACATGACTGGCGCCGAACGATCTTGGGCGAACCGCTACGAGATCGATGATGTAATCCGCTATGCGCGTGGTAGCAAGAGCACTGGAATCGAAGCAGGAGAGTATGGAAAAGTTGTTGGCATCAATTCTGCCGCCAATCTGCTTACCGTCGAGAGGTCCCCAGGGGAACTGGCGAACTACGATCCCCGCCGACTCACGGGCGTCAGCATTTATCGTGAAGTCGCGCGCGAGTTTTCCGTCGGCGATCGTATCCAGTTCACTGCTCCCGACAACTCACTTCGCGTCGCAAACCGCGACCTTGCCGCCATCGAATCCGTAGCCCCGGACGGCCGCATCTCTGCCCGACTCGACAATAAGCGGAAAATCGACTTCGATCCCAAAGAGCATCGCCACTTCGACCATGGCTACGCTGTTACCAGCCACAGCTCTCAAGGGCTCACCGCGGAACGTGTTTTGGTCAATGCGGACACCGGCGTTCACCCGGACCTTCTGAATTCCCGTTTCGGTTACGTCTCCATTTCGCGCGCTTCGCGCGAAGCGCAGATATATACCAACGATTTTGCGTCTCTCGCACAGACCCTTAGTCGTGAAGTAAGCAAGGAATCGGCGATTGAATTCGGAAGGGCGCACAATCCGATTGGAAATGAAGGCCTCCGGCTGGCTCCAGATCCCGGAAAGGCGCCTGGACAAGGAGTTGGATTGGGACTTTGAGGTCTCCCTGCTACCATCTTCTTCTATTAGCAGTTGTGGTCCCGAACTCTCCAGATCATCCCGAGCGAGGCTAGTGTCCACCTTTCGACAAGATCTATTGAACAACCTTATCGCCGCCGCGAAGCTGCGCTTCGACCCGGTACTCCAACCAGGTGAAATGAAGGTCCTGGAGGATTCTGTCACTGGCGATGCTCCGCAGGTTTTGAACGGAAGTAGGCAAGTCGTCCGGCCGGAATTTCTCAGATGGCTTGCTACCGACGAGGAGATACAGAATTACATCGATCCTCAAGGCATTAGAGTTTTCTCTGCTACGATTCCGGGAATTCTTGACCTCAGTTTTTGCACGATCGCATCATTGCTGCACTTCCGTGATTGCAGCTTCGACGATCTAGTAGTGCTACTCCACGCCGAATTGCGTGGGCTTTGCATCTACAGCTCCATATCCAAGGGCATTCTCGCTCATGGAGCGAAGATCCACGGTCCTGTCTTTCTCCTTGACGGCTTCCAGTCATTTGGACCTATCGAACTGCACTCGGCAGTTCTCGACCAGGCGCTCGACTGCCGGGGGGCGATTCTAAAGTCTTCCGAACTTCCGTTGATCTTGGATCATGCTTCCATCAAGGGAGGAGTAAACCTCGGACAGGGTTTTTCCTCGGCGGGAGAGATCCATATGGTGAGCGTGAAGATCGAAGGAGATCTGGATTGCAGGGACGCCTCTTTCACCGGCAGCTTGGTAGGCAACGCGCTATCAGCCGATCGTGCCAAGATTTCAGGAAACGTCGTTTTCAGCCAATCTGTTATTCGTGGGATAGTTTCATTACTTGGGGCCGACATCGGTGGGCAATTCAATTGCGTCAAAGCGCAGCTTGTCACACCTAATTCAGCGCTCGCCTTGGACTTATCAACCGTCAGAGGAGGTGTTGATCTTACTGGTGTCAAATCTGCCGCAGAACTTAGCCTAATAGCCGCTAGCGTTATCGGTAGCCTAAATTGCAGCGATGCCATCTTGACGGCACAGACGAGAACACTATCAATGGATCGAGCAAGTGTTCAAGGAACTGTCTTCCTGCGGAACATTCAATCGGCTGGCGCGATCATGATGTCGAACTCAACCATCAGTACGAATCTCGATTGTAGAGGTGCATCCATCACCACACTTCATTGTGCCAATATGAAGCTGGGCGGTGATCTGACGTGGACAGGTATTCGAAACGCTCCGCAGGCAACGTTGAATCTGACAGCGGCATCATTACGTAATCTGCAAGAGGACAAAGCGAGCTGGCCCAAGGCTGGCAACCTCGTTCTGGACCGTCTCGTTTACGAAGAGCTTTCGCTCTATCCTTGTGCTAGTCCCGACCAGCTTGCAATTAACAATTTATCTTGGAACATTCCAATGAATGTCGAGGACCGCGTGTCATGGCTCAATCGCCAGCCTGCGTCTCAAAGATCTGAGCCGCAACCTTGGCTTCAGCTATCCAGACTGCTCGAAACCAAGGGGGACAAACGCAGTGCAAAACGCGTCATCTATTTATTGAGGCGACAGCAAGCCATCGAACGTGGCTCTGCGCGCGCTGCCGTATCTATTCCATTCGCATGGCTGGAAGAGAATCCATTTCGCATACTGTACTCATTGGCCCTCATTCTCTTCTTTGGGACTATATTGTTCAGCTTTGCTTCGCTCCATGGTCTGATTGCCCCGACAGACAAGGACGCATATACGGCCTGGGCGGGAGGCCAGCCCTATCTGGCGGCCTATCCTCGGTTTCAACCCTTCGTGTACACACTCGAAAACGCGTTGCCTTTGGTTAAGTTGGGGCAAGATGACAAATGGGCTCCAAATCCCAACGGGCCATCCCACTGCAATTTCTTAGAGTATCGGGTGCTTGTGATTTTCCGTTGGCTGTTGATCCTCCTTGGATGGTTCCAAGCCACGCTTCTCGCAGCCGCCGTAGGAAGCCGATTCAAGCCTTGACGCCTCTCCGTGAACGGCCTAACGACTCAAAGAGTCGATGATCACGAGCGTCTGAAGACAGGTCGTGTACGTTCAGATGCAGAACTTGTAAGCTTGTATTCGTCTTGTCTGCGTTGATCCTAAGGACACATGAATATGACCTATATCGCTGCGTTCGGCTGCAAAGATGGAATAGTCATGTGTGCCGACACTCAGGAGTCCGTTGAGGGAGCCAAGAATTACGTTGAGAAGCTCTCTATTGTCGAGGATTCATCCTATCCGCTGGCGGTTGGAGGCGCCGGATTCGGGTCTTTGATTGACTGTTTGATGGACGAGATCATCGAACGTACCTCAAAGGAACGGCCAGCCACAAAGAAGGAACTCAAGAAACTTGTTCAGCAAGGGCTGACAGAGGTCTACAAAAGCGACCTGCCAGCGCTCACGCTGCGGAGACTGGATCATGCACCACAGCTCCTTGTTGCGGCACGCACAGCAGAAGGATTGTGCATATACCAGACGTTAGGGCGCAGAGTGCTGAAGGAGGCTTCGCGAGCGATCATTGGTTATTCAACGGCCTACAACGCCAACCTATTGCGCCGCCTCCACCAGCCCTCACTGCCAATGCAACGGGCAGTCATGCTAGCTGTGTATTTGGTGTCTCAATCGAAACTTCTTGATGAGGGAGTTGGCCTAGATACTAGAGTTGCGATCGTAAGGGACAACGGCGCGTGGATCGACGATCCGGTTTATATCAAGGACGCTGAAGCAAGGGTCAAGGACTTTCTCGCGCTAACTGACCGGATGTTCCTAACCTGTATCGACGTGGGCATTTCGCCACTCGAATACCGCGAGCAGTTTGCCGCGATTGCCAATGGCATCGATATCCTTCGACATCAATACCTACACTATGCGGCTGCAAGAACCTTGGAGCGGGCGCTGACCGACCCGAGCTACAGGGGCGATCCATATTCGAAGGTATTTCCCGGTGCTGTGACGGAAGTGCCAGAGAGTGGACCGATTCGGGTTCGCGAGAATACGCCGGAAGAGATCGAACGGCTTAAGAAAATGTTCGATGCAGCTAAGCAGGGTTATAACGAACAGGCGAGCAAACTCCTGCATCGATTGCTCAGCGGCCGAGAGGTGGTATTTCTAGGCAATGAAACCGTTAAGATTCAGGGTACAGCCGGACCAGCAGATCCTTCGACGGATTCATGATCTCTTCCCGCTGAGACGAAGGTCTTAGCAGTAACGCTGGTCGAAACAGAACGATGACAAACCTTACAGGGCAAGGTTAGAGTCGAAAGCATGTGCGATGCCTCGGCTGGTCCCTCAGCATCAAAGACATACTTGCCCACACCGAAGTGATTGCAATTTGAGCAGAGGAATTGGTAAACGACCGTGTATTCGCTCATGATGCTCCAAAGTTACGATTTCAGTTGCGGTCGTACCGTTCCATAACCATGGTACCCGTGCGATGTCTTCGCCAACACTGATTTCGTGAAAATCTGAAAATCAAGAGCACCGGCAACAGCCCCTAAGGGGAGCTCCGCCCCTCGCGCCCGCAAGGGGTATCCCCAGGCTTCCGCGCTTCGCTTGTGCAGCCCTCCGCTTCGCTCCGCCCTTTCCACTCCCTCTTCGCTTCGTTTCAAGGGTGGGAGATCCCCCTCCCCTTGCGCTTGCTACCCCCCGCCTTCGCCAGGAGGCGTTCGGCATGTATGTACACGCCGCCGCCCGATTTAAGGGCAAAAAGCCAGTGCTACAGCCCAAGGAGGAAGCACCCATGAACACCACAGCAGCCCTCAACCAATCTACCGCGAACACAAACAAACAGCAGAAGCAGACCGCGAAAGAAGTAATCGCGGCCAACGTGCAATCACTGATCGAGCAGTTGGAGCAGGGACACTCCGAGGCCCTGACGGCCTACCTCACCGCAATGGGCAGGTTTCACAACTACAGCTTCGGCAACATTCTGGAGATTGCGCGGCAAAAGCCGGACGCAACCCGTGTTGCTGGCTTCTATGCGTGGAACCAACTTGGGCGCAAGGTCAAGAAGGGCGAGCACGGCATTCGCATCCTCGCTCCCGTGACAGGCGTTCGCCGGAAAGAGGACGAGGAAGCCGAGAAGGACATCCGCACCCAGAATCAGGCCGTTTTGGTCGGATTTCGCGCCGCCTATGTCTTCGATGTGAGCCAGACCGAAGGCGAAGAGCTTCCCGAATTCTCCGAGCGCGTCTCCGGCAGCGCCGGAGAGTACCGCGACCGGCTTGTGGATTTTGTCATTGCTCAGGGCATCGCGCTGGAGTTCAATGAGAGCATCGCGCCCGCACTTGGGATGAGCTACGGAGGCAAGATCGCACTGCTTCCGGGCCAGTCTTCTGCGGAGGAGTTCTCCACCCTTGTGCACGAACTGGCGCACGAGATACTGCACAAGGCCGAACGCCGCACCGCTACCAACAAGGCTGTACGCGAAACCGAGGCCGAGGCCGTGGCCTTTGTGGTCGGAAAGACCATCGGACTTGAGACCGGCAGGGCATCGGCGGATTACATTCACCTCTACCACGGCAATGTGGCACTTCTCACCGAGAGCTTGGAAGTGATCCAGAAGACGTCCGCAATCATTCTCGCGGCAATCGAAAACCCCGCCGCGGAAACAGCCGAACAACCGGAGCCAGAACTGGCGCACGCAAGCTAGCTGCAACTTTGAAGATGCGGACGGCGCGCCGTCCGCACAACTCCCGGACGTAGCTTAAATGGATTTCCCAATGAAATTCTTTTAGTGGGCCCTGGACTCATCGAAGCAGACCTGGGATAATCATTCCAGTCGAGGTTATATGCCGCGTCAGGAAATCTTTTTCGAGCAGCAAAGCGGCGACCGACGTGTCGAGGTCCTGAAAACCTACGACCGATCTTATGCCCGCGAAGTCTTCAACGAAATTGATACAGAAGCACGGACGGCGCTTGCTGCGGCCCTTGAACTTGAGAAGAATTATGAGCCGGCGGACATCCCGGACCCTGATGGAACTGAATACGACGACTTCTTGTGGGATGAATTGCTTGAGGCCGCCCGGGAAGATGTTCGCAGCGATCCAAATCTCTATTCATTTTTCGTCGTCTCGGAAGCAAAGGCAGCCAGGTCTCAGGATTTGTACATTTCGCCCGACTGGCCGAGCGCCGAGGCGTTTGCAAAGAGGTTGATAACATCCGCTTAGTAAGAGCAGAAGGAGTAATACACATGAGCGAAACAGCTCCGGAATTATCGGAAGATGAGATTGTCGAAGCATTGGCAGATGCCCTGACCGAGCTGGGCCTTTCGGCCAGTTCCCAGGACACTGGCGGCGGCATCAGCTGCGTTGTCGTCGAGCGTAAGGACGGCGGAGAGATTATCTGGGGTACTGCGGACGTAACCTGGGGCGCGGCCGTCACCGACGAAGACGGCGAACAGGTGTCTTCTATCACAACCACCTGGCCCAGTGATTCCCAGGATATAGCAGCCACCGCGCAGGCATTGCTTGACCCGTCGATCACGAACGGCGCTGCCGTTTCGGAGAAGTGAGTCCGGCTCGTTCAATAGCGGACGCCAGATCACTGTCTCCTCGGGTTTCGCACTCCCATATTGTGACGACCTTCCAGCCGGCCGCTTCGAGCGCCGCCCTGTGCTTTTCGTCGCGCGTTACGTTCCCGCCGCGTTTTTCGCTCCAGAATTCAGCCCGCGTTTTTGGAATGACGCTGCCCCACCGGCAGTCGTGACAGTGCCAGAAGCAGCCGTGCACGAAGATAACGGTGCGGTGCTTCGGCAGAACCATATCCGGCTTTCCCGGCAGGTCTTTTCTGTGCAGGCGGTATCGGTACCCAAGAGCGTGAAGGATCGAGCGAACTCGCATTTCGGGTCTGGTATTCCTGCCTTTTATCGCAGCCATATTTCGGCTGCGCTGTTCAGGACTATGAACGTCGACCACGATCAGGCCGCTCCGGCGCGGGTTTCTCGTTCTTTGAGCATCGCAGTAAATTCGGCCACGGTGAGCAACGTTCTTTGCTGCGTAGCTGTGAACGTCTCGTGAAGGCCGCGCGGAATAACCAGTTGCAGTTTGTGTTCCCACATCTGATCCGTCTGGTGGCTGCTGATCGCTGCTTCGAGCGTCAGCAGATGCTTATGTTCGACGCGCTTTGCTTCCGCGAGGACCTGACGCCAGCGGTCCTTACAGGTAGTCTTGGCTCCCAACATTGTAAGCAAGGAAGCGTCGTAAGTTGCGTCCCTGTACTCCTTCGATCCGGGGAAAAGAAAGTCCGGCTTGGCCTTTCCTTCAGTTGGGACGCCCCGCTCATAGCGCACCTTATTTGAATCGAAAATTACCTGCAGGTGATTTTCCAGTGCGTGACCCGAACGGCTCTTCCGGCGATTCTGGACGGCGAGAGAGAAAGCAAGAAAGCCGTCAACATCGTCAGCGAACCCCTTCTGCAGTCGATCACCCAGAAGATGCTTTTCCATTGTGCGGAAAAGAATCTCCTCTCGCTCCATCCATCCCAACAATGCGCCGTCAGGGTTTGCTACCGGATCAAGCTCGGGAACGGTTTCACGGGCGTAAGCCGAAAACAGATTGGTGGGCGGCAGTTTGCCGCCGAATTTTGTCAGCATCGTATCAAGATAGTTTTCAGCGGCGACTTGATCATCAGGCTCGATTCCCAGCTGCTCCAGGATGAAGGCCGATGCGAAATGGATTCGGTCCTGTTCTGTTTCCAGTTCTTCCCGAACCGAGAAACCCTTGTGCTCAACGTGGACGCCGAATAACCATTGGACCTGGCTCGCAATCGTTGAGCCACCCTGCGCAATAACGACCAGAACTGAATTGTCCGGTCGCCGCGCGACCACGAGCAGATCACCTTCGGCCGCCACCATCGAAACCTGATTTGTAGGAAAGTAGAGGCGGTGTTCGGTTCGCGTTGCATGATTCAGACGCGCGTCATACCACGTCAGGTTTCCCTTTGCGACTACGGGTTCGTCATCGCCGTCGCCCAGATAAATGTATAAGGCCTCATATCGCTGTTTTTCTGTCGCTTCGCCGAAAACCTTCATCAACGGATTAGCGCCGTTGAATTCGTGCTGATGGCTGCGGCTGGGGTCGGCTTCGACCGCACTTAACGTCTTCATTGCAACGCCGGTAAAAAACTCTGAAAGATAGCCAGCCTTCATATGCTCCTAGCCCGCATCGGCGAACAGCGGCAACTCCAGGATTCCCGTTTCTTCGTATCGCTGCAGGATACGGATATGAGGAGCCATGAGCCGCGCGACTTCTGCGATCACAGGCACAACGACGCTGTTTCCAAACTGCTTGTATGCCTGGGTATCCGAAACGGGAATGATGAACTTGCTGCCCGTGGGACTGTCAAAACCCATGAGGCGGGCGCACTCCCTGGGGGTCAGCCGGCGCGGGCGCTTTTTGCCGCCACGACTGACGAGAATTTCGGAGCCGTCCTTGTAGTAGCGGGCGCTTAGTGTCCTCGTGATCATATCGGGCGTGACCAGACCGTAGCCGAAGCCATTGCCAGCAGCTTTATGCTTTGCAGCATAGCCCTTCAGGTACTCCCACAGTTTTTCTGTCAGCACATATTTGGAATGAACCTGCGCCAGCGGGCCTGTGGTGAAGGGCGGCTCCGCCTCTTCGGACCCGTCTTCAGGGTGAAGGATCGAACCCAGGAGCGGTCCATTTGCCGGCTTTTGGAAATCATCAAAGCTGAAACCAGTGGCTTCGCGGAACCCCACAATCAGGATGCGTTCACGATGTTGCGGCGTAAAACTCTGGCCGTCTATGACCTTTGCCTGGACGTGGTAGCCCAATTCCTTGGAGAGCGTTTCCTTTATAACGCGGAACGTATTGCCGCCGTCGTGGCTCACCAGATTCTTTACGTTCTCAAGCAGAAATGCTTTCGGTTTTTTCTCGGCGATGATGCGAGCTACATCGAAGAAAAGCGTTCCCTGCGTTGTGCATTCAAATCCGTGCGGCCGGCCGAGGGCGTTTTTCTTGCTTACGCCCGCGATGGAAAATGGCTGGCAGGGAAAGCCCGCCAGAAGAACGTCGTGGTCGGGAATTTCTGCCGCATCGACGAGCGTAATGTCGCCCTCGATTTCATGCTCATCGTTCGGAAAATTTTCGCGATAGGTTTTCTTTGTCCATTCGTTCCACTCACTCGTAAAAACGCAATGCCCACCTGCTCTTTCAAAACCCTTCCGAATGCCACCGATACCGGCGAACAAATCTATAAAGGTGAAGCTGCTGGGAGTTTCGCTGCGGCCACGCATCGGAAGCATCTCCCGAAGGGCGGCCTGAACGTATTTGGGGCAATCCGTTTCGCGCCGCTCCCAGCGTCCCACCGTCTTCGGGTCAACCTGCAGCCGTTCCCCAATCTCGCGTTGTGTCATGCGCTGGCGTACCTGGGCTAAAAGCGCCAAGGGTTCGGACGGGAGATTTGGTACTGATTCGCTGGGCATGTCAGAGGACATTTTGTCCTATTTCAGTCCCATGTGTCCAGGCAATAAAAGATTTTCAAGGAGAAGTGCCACTAAGTTTGTGCTCATCTGTATAAGAATAAATGGCTTACGTGTATGTTCAGGCCGACGATGCATCTCAGCCGCTCTCAGCGATACGAGTCTGAAAGAGTTCCCAGCGCTCTTGAAGGGCGGCACGATCTGGACCAATCGTTCCGTTTGTATAAAGCGGGACACCATCGAACAACCCATAACCAGCCTGTAAAGCCGCTGGATGGATGGCGACTTTCCGGTTAACTGGGTGTATCGCCAAGAATGCTAAATCAAATAGCGTGTGGAGATCGCTTCGGAGCAACAAACCGTTAAGTGCGCTGTTTTCGTTTGTACGCGCATATGGACGGATATGAGCTGCCTCAACCAGTCCCGGGAACGTGCAACGGCTCACCTGACAGGCCTCTCCGTAGCGTCGAATGAGCCGATCACGAAATTTTCCCTGTCCCTGTCTCAAACTGACCGCACGGATCACAAGGCGCCGAGCCTCGATAATGGACTCCGGTAATTCGCTTGCTTCCACAGATTCGTCGTAGATGGCCTCCGTAATCGAGCTCGCGTATTCAAACACGAATGGACGACAACCCACGTCTTCAAGGAAATAACCTTCGAGCTTAGCGAGATCAATTTCCTTGATTGACATTTGGTCACTGGGTCGGAGGACTGCATCCTGTAATCTTGTCGTCGTAAGGTTCGGAAGAGTTGGTCGAAAGGTATCACCGTAGTGAGCTTCAAACGTGCGAACGTTCGCTAGTTCGCGTGTCGGTTCCTCAAACACGTGGCCGTTTTTACACTTCCACCGAGGTTCTTTCGCCGAGCGCTCTTTGATGTTTGTCGCTTGGCATATTGGGCATCGAAGCCTCTCTTTGTTCCCCTCGCCCTCCACAATATTCTGGATCTTTGCGATTCCAATCACGTTCGTTTTGGAACGTAGAATGACGACGTCATTTGGACGAATCTGAAGGTGATTTGCGACGTCACTGTCATAACGGTAGACCTTGGCTGGGTCGTCGAGGTAACCGGCGTTTCCACCGTATTGTCGGGGGCCATCAATTGTGAGGAAGGACCAAGTTCTTCGGTTCATTTGTGCGGGTCTCTCTGATTACAAGCGCTACGAAGGTTGTGTTGCGTGCGGCTAGATCCGGCGAAATGAGAGCATTCAATCTCCGATCGGGCAGCATTCCATCACAGAGCCGCCATGCGTCGCTCGAACTCACTTACTTCAAATGTCTATGTCGAAACTATCCGGAGGTGTGGTCGCATTTCTGCTATGCCGGTGTCAAAAAAAGCCCTGAAAGTGATGACGTTCTTCTTAGCGGAGTAACAGGTCTCTTTCGAGTCCTTAAGCGATTCAGGTACAACCAAGCAAATTTGTTGCCGAAGCATATCGTCAATGGCGTCGGCCGACACTCGATCGTCAACAGTGGCCAGAAACATAGCGCAATTGAATTGTTCCATCGTCAGTTGCTTCCAACGTTCGCGCAAAGTAGTTTTCGCGGAGAGCACTAAGGCCGTTTCAAAGGCCCGGTCCTTTTGCGTAAGAACAACCAAGCTTGGCATCACAAAATCGGGTCTTCGTCCACCAGTCACTGCCTGCTCTTCAAACTGAATTCGGCCGTCATTGAGAAATCGAGCGATATGTCGCTCGAATGATCGGCCTGCACGCGATTTGCGATGCTGGCTGGCGCTAAGAAAAGTAGCGTTAAGTTGAGGAAAACCGCGAACGATGGACTCAACTAAGCCGTATCCACCTGTGGTGATGATTCGGACAACCTCTGCTGCGCGGTGGCGCAATTCAGCACGCTTATAGAGCTCAAACTCAATGTCTCGACTGATGCGCATGATCGCATCGCCAGGATTCGGAATAGCAAACGGGTCTAGGATCTGAAGGCCGTTTTCTTTCATATAGGATTCTTGAGCCGCTGCGGCCAGGCTCTCAGAGGACGGCAAAGTTGAAACGGAATTGATGAATGTTTGGAGCGTTCCCGCACTAAGGTTTGCGCTTAGATCTCTGATCAATGCTTCAGTTTCATCCTGGGGGACTGAAAGTGCCGCTGCCGGGTCGAACAATCCAAAATGAAAGTCAGAGCCAAGATCGAACATGGATTCGACGAGTTCAGCTTCTTCAGAAGCTGAGTCGACCGTGATGAACCAATAATCTGACTCTGCGACCGATTGCTTGAGGCGTCCACCGA
>Ga0206962_1167_pt1 | contig 20211 bp, 25 predicted proteins | sample Alteio_BWOrgHeat_27_FD_153241 | JGI IMG/M metagenome (GOLD analysis project Ga0206962, IMG submission 153241) | Enriched cells from forest soil in Barre Woods Harvard Forest LTER site, Petersham, Massachusetts, United States -... | ecosystem: Environmental > Terrestrial > Soil > Temperate forest >...
GCGCGGATGTGATTGGGCTGGACTGGCGGACTCCGCTGGACGAGGGATGGCGGGCGATGGAGTATGGGTGCGCGGTGCAGGGGAATCTGGACCCGATTACGCTGTTTGCGCCGGAGCCGATATTGGCAACGCGGGTGAAGCAGGTGTTGGCGCAGGCGGCGGGTCGGCCGGGGCATATTTTTAACCTGGGGCATGGGATTGTGCCGGGAACTCCGGTGGAGAATGTGCAGGCGGTGGTGCGGATGGTGAAGGCGTTTTCGCCGCAGTTTGCGATGGGAGAGGCGGCTGCGCGTGAGTAAGCGCGCGGTGCTGCTGCTGGCGCATGGGACGCCGAATACGGTGGATGAGGTTTCGGAGTACCTGCGCAATGTGGTGAGCGGGCGGGCGATTCCGGAGCATGTGGTGGAGGAGATTCAGCACAGGTATTCGCTGATTGGCGAGCCGCGGGGGCATAGTCCGCTGACGGAGCTGACGCTGGAGCAGGGTGCGCTGCTTGAGGCGGAGATTGGCGAGCGCGTGTATGTGGGCATGCGTAACTGGCGGCCTTACATTGCCGACGTGGTGAAGCAGATGCGGGCGGATGGAGTGGAAGAGGCGGCGGTGATCTGCCTGGCTCCGCATAATTCGCGGACTTCGGTGGGGCTGTATCGCAGGGCGGCGCTGGCTGAGGCTGGCGGGATTCGCATGGATTTTCTGGAGGGATGGGCCGATGAGCCGCTGCTGGCGGATGCGTTCGCGGAGCGGCTTCGGGTGGCACATGGGCGGCTTTCGCAAAAGATGGGGCAGCCGGTGCCGGTGATCTTTACGGCGCATAGTGTTCCGCTGCGGACGGTGCAGGCTGTGGCTGTGGAGGAGACTGGCGGAGAACGGATTCACTGGCCCACATCGAACCCTGGGGCTTCACCGGGAACTCCGGACCCGTATGCGACGGAGGCTCGGGTGACGGCGCAACTGGTGGCGGATCGCGTGCCGGAGATTCCAGCGTGGTATTTTGCTTTTCAGAGCCAGGGTGCGAGCGGTGGGCCGTGGATTGGGCCTACGGTTGAGGAGACACTGGACGGGCTGGCGACCGAAGCGGTAACGGCGGTGGTGCTGCAGCCGATCGGCTTTCTCTGTGATCACGTGGAGATTCTGTACGACGTGGATATTGCGTTTCGCGGGTATGCGGCGAAGGTGAGGATTCGGCTGGAGCGGCCTGAGTCGCTGAATGGGTCGCCTTTGTTGACGAAGGCGCTGGCGAGGCTGGCGCGACAGGGGTTGGAGCGGCTGGCGAGGTAAGGATTATGGTACTCGACCCCATCAGATTGGATTGACTTTCTAGCCACGGCTTCGCTGCTCCCGCAGATTCTTTCGTTGCGATCAACGTAGATGGCCCTGTATGCTCAGTGGACCCCACCAGCTTCAAAGTAACTCATCAGGAAGGTCTCCATGATTGGAAGGAAGGCCGCAGCCTCCTTGTTGTTGCCGATTGTGTTTGTGTCTCTCTTGGCGCTGCTTTTCGCGCCGATCGTTCACGCATCCGGCGACCCATTCTCCGCTCCCAGCCCGGGCCCCGGCATCATTGTCATCCAAGGCAATTGGCAGTTTCAATCAGGGAACTCATCTTTATCGATTTTAGAGGCTGAGCACCAAACCAGTCAGCAATGCAGCGTTCCGCGATTTGATTCGATGCAGAACACAACGAATTTGCAAATACACGGACCCCATATTCACTCGGCGAACAATCAAGAGACGTATGCCGAGCTAAGATATCAGCGAAAATTACCTTCATAAAGCACACAATCGATCGCGAACACAGACCTGCCATTTAGGATTTTGATAACTCTTCGGCAGATGAGCGAGATCCTCAAATGTACCTGCGCTTCGTGACCACCCGAATCGACGATGATTCCCATAAGCCCGAAGGAGTCTTCGCCGCGGCGTACGCCTTGCTGGAATCAGGAGATCTGAGCCCGGAAGAGCGGGTGCAGCTTCGCGAGATGCTGGTTTGGTTCAACAAATACTTATCGCATCCACCAAAAAGATTCCCCGGTGGAAGAGCCATTTTTTGGTTTCGATCCAGTGCGCGGGTACACATCGCGCAAATCTGGAATTTAGTCCACTTCTTACGCCTACACGGTTACTACGTCGAAGTCTACAAATGTCGGCGACTCGCTAACATTTGCTGGTACGACAGCCATCAAGTAGCGTCATATCCGTCTCCACTGGATGGTAAGACGACCGTTCAGTGACAAACCTGTTGTCACGCCGGGTGACGGGTGCCCCAGCTCTCGTTTTTCTGAGACCTGGGCCTAATTCGTGCGCAGAACGAACCCCTTGTTATACAAGCCCCATCTTCATCTCTCCCACCTTATTGTAGCCCGTGAGCTACAATACTTCTGTGATCGAAATTCGGGAGACTGAGACTTTCTCGGAATGGCTGCGGGCGCTTCGAGATACCCAGGCGAAAGCGAGAATCGCTGCACGAGTCCGGCGCTTGGCCTTCGGGAATCCCGGCGATGTACGGCCCGTCGGTGAAGGTATCAGCGAATTGCGCATTGATTATGGGCCGGGCTAGAGGGTGTACTACGTCCAGCGCGAGACACTCTTACTTGTCCTGCTCTGCGGCGGAGACAGAAGTACTCAGAGCCGGGACATTGAAACAGCCAAGCCCCTGGCGAAGGAGACGGAATGAGCAAAGCAAAGACAAAACCGTTCGACCCAGCGGAGTATCTTGACGACAGCGATGCCATCGCCACATACATGAGCGAGGCTCTCGAAAGCGAAGATCCTGCGTTTGTGGCTGACGCGCTCGGGGTAGTCGCGCGTGCCCGTGGAATGAGCGAGGTTGCGCGAAAGGCAGGAATGTCGCGGGAAAGTCTGTACCGCGCTCTGAGTACCGACGGCAATCCCGAGTTTGCGACCGTCCTGCGTGTGCTGCAAGCGTTGGGATTGCGGCTCTCCGCTGCTCCCGTCCAGCAAAAGAAATCCGCATGAATGACGCTTCAAGCGGATCACAGATCAGCGCGGTGGGGACACGTTAACAACTTTGCCCACGATCGCCTTACAGTCTGTAAGAGAAAAACGCCATGACTCAGGTGTTGCGGTCGTAATGGCTACTGATGCTGGAAGCTGTATGTTTTGAACAGTCTGGTATGTATAGGCAAAAGTGTTCTGTGAACCTGCACTTGGATTCGATGGATCAGACATTTTCAACATCTTAAGCAGGTACCCACTTGGACCGTCCGAAAACTCGGTCGCCGAGTGTATTGGCTGAGGCAGTTGACTCACAACGCTGGTCATGCGCATGTCAGAGTCGAGAAGAATCGTAGCTTGGACATTGTTTGCGCTCATCGTCAACGTAAAGCTGGGATTAGCCTTCTCTAAAGTGAATTTGGTAGGCGGAATCGGCAATATGACATTCGTACCGAACGGAAGCCAGGCGTTGAGGCCACCAGTCACAATCATGGTGTACCCCTGCTCAAGTTCCGTAGCATGAGCAACGGCACTGAGGTCTGGGACCTTCGGAATCGCCGAAACAGTCGCTCCAGATCGATCAACGAACACACGATGCTCGATAGTTTGTAGGCGCTCAACGAGTGGTGAGGCAGTCGGCGGAACAGACCCCAGCAAGTCAATGAAATGCTGTTTCCAATCGAATTTCACGGCGCAATCGAAAGAAACAAGCCCGCGCGTAAACGGTGCATCATACAGAGCACGAGTCTTGGCCAACAGTGCTTCATCCGGGGCCACAGACTGAGAGATTGTTGAGACGCAGAAACACAACGCAGCTGTAAAAAGAAATAATTTCCGCATAGGTTCATACTATCGCTGGGGACCGGGTGCGGTCGCTGCAGGTCTCATTGAGACTTGGGCCTAATTCGTGCTCAGCACGAACCCAACAGCCTACCCCGCCTTGTGCGCGTGAAGTGCCGCGCGCACTTTGTCGACGTGCGTGCCGTGGCTGCGCATCGCTTCGTGGAGTTTGTCGCCACTGACCCCGAACTCCTTCGACCAATAGGCGATATCGGAGGCCATCTTCGGGTTGATCTCCTTCGGATCGTGTGGCCCCTTGACGTGCTCTTCGTGAAGTGCGTGCGGCTCGTGGCTTTTCGGAGTGTCGTGATGCTCAGACATGCGTTCTTCCTCTTTTCGACTCCATTCGATTAGATCAGCAACAGATAAGCGAAGATGTATCCGAGGACTCAGGGCCGACTGCCCAGCTCTCGATTCAGAGCCCGGTTCGACCCGGGATTCCACGCCAAGCCACTACGCAAACGCCGGTTTGCAGAGAATTACCATCCAAAAGCGCATGATAAAGGAAGCATCAGTTGCAGCCCTTTGCTTCTCTTGTCTGTCATTCCCGGCGCGTAGTCTGTTTTGACAGTCTTTCCGGCTTGAATGAATCACCTATGTACCAGATCGATATCCCGCCCATAACCAGAAAATCAATACCCTCCCCCGGGGTTCTTCTCCCTGTGTTCGCCTCCTGCGGACAAGTCTGGTGTCAGCGAGGAAAGATTCGGTACTCCACACTAAGGCGATTGGTCTGCATCTCCGGCCGAGTGTAGGTCCGGTGCAGGACGCTGTTCAAGAAGATCAGGCCGTCGCCGAACGCGAGTTCTGGCGCCCAGAACTCCTCCGGGCGAAATCGCCGACGCACGCTCGCGTCGTTGAGTTCTGAGAAATGGAGCAAGTCCGGCTGACGGCCTCGGACGAGCTCCAAGCCGGGGCTCTCCCTGCCGCAAGGGTTGAGCGGAATCCAGCAGGTCAGCAGCTCAGTCATCGGGATCAGCCTTGGCTGTGGGCCGGACTCGGGCGGAAAATGAACTCCCAACGCTCCATCCTGATGCCAGCCTTGCGGGCGGTAATCAGCACACGGCGCCTGATGCGGCGCAAACTTCTTCCGTACCCACGACTGCTCCATGTTGCAGACCCACTTACTACCCATCGCTTCTTCAAATAACGATGCAGGCCCTGGCGCAGCGAGAGGCGCAATCAGCTCCTCCAAGTCACAGCCGAAGTCTGTGAGCGCTCTCAACAGCAGGGAATGAGAAAAGCGGTTGTAGCGGTAGCGCTCAGGCTGCGATCTGCCCGCCTCAACTGCCTCGAAGCATCGGTGAGCCGCCTCGCGCAACCGGATCAAGGCATTCCGTACAAAGACACACTGCAGCAGCGCGATACCCTGCTCCTGCAGCTGAGCAGCGGAGTCAACCGCGCTCATAGTGGAAATGCAGCTCCTGCTCACTTACGACCGGAACGCCGTTCTTCTTGGCCGGCGTGTATTTCCATTGCTGTACGGTCGCGATCACGTATTCATCGACGGGCGAGCCCAATCCTTTCAGGAGTGTCAGCTCAGAAATATTCCCTTGTTCATCGATGACCGCGTTCAAAATCACGTCGCCCTTGGTGCCGTGCGGCAGGCTCGATAAATCAGGAGTGGGGTGAGGAAAGTACGTCTCGAGAGCGATGGTAATGTCGCCCTCGCCCAGCCCACTTTCAGCGGCCACTCCAACGCCGGCATGCGACTCCGCCGCCTGGGATTGGGCCGGTTGCGGTGCTCTCTCCTGATCGTGGACCGCAGTCGTGGGTTTTGCCTTCTCAGGGCTCTTCATTGGAGCCTTGGTCGTGTCCTGTTGAAAGCTCCCGGGCCGGTAATAGGTCAGCAGGGTGTCACCGTAGACTGTGCCAGGCAGGCGGTAGGGCGCCACGTGTGGAGAATGCGCAATACCGCCAATCAGGCAAACCAACAGGGCCAGGTGGATCGCAACCGACGCCAACTCGCCCACGTGCCCCGAAGCTCTCGTCTTTATCCGTAGAAAGAAAGAATGCATGGCTCTCATCGCAGCAGCGAAGCCGCAAACTCAGTGTAGGTCATCGGCGAACGTGCTCAAAGTCACATATCCAAAAGACGCACGCATACCAGAATGGCAACGAAGTCAACACGCAGGAAAACCACAGACCATACCTAAACATCCATCGGCCACGGCGACGAGCCGCTACCCAATCGTTGTTACGCCCTGCCAGCTCGATGAACCACCCGAGCGTATAGCAGATATTCGCCACGATCGCGTATAGAGGAACGAATATGAGCAGGGCCATCGGCTCAATCGCGTCCTCCCCTGGTGGGATGGCCCTGTCCATAACGAATTCGAAACCGGCAACAGCAGCGATCCCGACAAACAGTAGTGCAGCGTTGTAATAAACACGGCGAACTTCCCACCATCGCACAACCTGCCCATTGGTCATGGGCTCATAATTCATGATTTCGTCGGCGTTCATGGCTTTGTCGGCTATATTTAATCTTTATCACTAAACGAGTCTATTGTTACGAAACAGAATCCAGCCGCAATCGATAGCGGCACTTCTGCCGCTCGCCGTCCAAATACATTTCGTTGTCTTCCGGCAGATCAATGATCTCCACCAACTCGGCACCTAGTCTTTCGCAGGTACGCCTTGACCCATAATTATCGGGATCGCAGGTAATCCAGATCTGCTCAAACCCGCAAGCGCGAGCCAAAGGAAGCAGCAACCGACAGGCTTGCTCGGCAAATCCACGCCCTCGATAGCGCGCATCCACGTTGTAGCCGAAGTTGCCCGCATAGAGATCGATGTCGTCGTTGGACCAGTCGCGGAAACGGATCGATCCGGCCGTCTCGCCGTTACACTTCAGATGCAAAGACAGCCGGAACTACGCCGGCGAACTCCAGCTCCAGTTCGCCATCCCGCAGTTCGTACGAGCGGACCATCCTAGGCTCGAACCGAGAGGATCTAATTATTCTGATTCGTCTTTGAAGTTAAATCCCACCGTACGATAACAATGACAACCTTCTATTGGACAGCGCATTTCACCATCCTTTGAAAAGTCAACCGTATCAGAGCAAATGATTGTATGCAGATCAATCGGATGACCGCATAGTTTACAGTTTCCATATTCATCGTCCAGGCTATTCGCCGGTTTACTTGAAACGTCGTTGTCAATCACTATGCATTCTCGCCACACGCCACTATGACGCCTACCCGATTGCTGCTCAGCACGACTCTACCGCCTCCCATAGTTCGTTTCCATCCAGCCGCGATAAGCTCCGCTCGTCACTTCCTGCACCCAGGCCTGGTTATCAAGATACCAGCGCACCGTCTTACGTAGACCGCTTGCGAACGTCTCCTTCGGGCGCCATCCAAGCTCTCGCTCTGCCTTGGTCGCGTTGATCGCATAGCGCCGGTCGTGCCCGGGCCGGTCTGTCACGAATTTCATCAGTTGCGCGTGCGGCCGACGCGGCGAATCCGGCAGGAACTCATCCAGCAATCCGCAAAGCATTGTCACCGTGTCCAGGTTCGCCTGCTCATTCCATCCGCCTATGTTGTACGTCTGGCCCGGCACGCCCTTCTCAAGCGCCACTCGCAACGCCGCCGCGTGATCGCCTACGTACAGCCAGTCGCGCACCTGTAAGCCATCACCGTAAATCGGCAGGGGCTGACCATGAATCGCGCGATCCAGCACCAGCGGCAGGAGCTTCTCCGGGAATTGCAGTGGGCCATAGTTATTTGAACAGTTGGTCACCACAGCCGGGAATCCATAGCTCTTGCCCCAGGCCCGCACCAACAGATCGCTGGCCGCCTTCGACGCGGCGTACGGGCTATTCGGACGGAAAGCGAATGTCTCCTCAAACGGCGCATCGCCCTGTTTCAGCGATCCGAATACCTCGTCGGTGGAGACGTGCAGAAAACGGAACTTGCCCCGATCTCCGGTATCAAGCTTGTCAAGATATGCGCGCGCAGCCTCGAGGAGAACAAACGTCCCGTTAATGTTGGTCTCAAGAAAGGCTCCCGGCCCGACCAGCGAGCGGTCAACGTGACTCTCGGCGGCCAGATGCACGATCGCACGAGGCTCAAACTCGTTCAGCAGTTTGTAGACGAGTTCGCGATTCTGAATATCTCCGCGAACAAACTGATAGCCCGGCCTGTCCGCAATAGGAAGCAGATTGCGCAGATTGCCGGCGTAGGTTAGCTTGTCCAGATTGACCAGCGGCGTTCCGACCGTATCGAACCAGTCGAGAATAAAGTGCGAGCCGATAAATCCGGCGCCTCCGGTGACAAGGATCGGGGATTCGTTTGTGAGCATCCCTTTAAGTGTAGCCGTGGATTTCGTGAAACGGTGATAACCGGTTGGTGGTAGAGACAAAAAAGTCGAACCGGCCCAAGATCGGAAGAACAAAAAAACGGCCCCCGATTTTGGCGGGGGCCAAGTTGCCTTGGTTCTCTCGTGTTGCGAGAGCTTGTTTGGCGGCCGCACGGCTGGACGCCGGCAGGCACGGGGTTTTAAGCCACGGGGGCGGGGCTACAGCCTAAGGCTGCACCGCACCTGTCTGGGATGGGGTTAACCGGGGGGTAGACCCATCCTGGGCCGCCAAGCTGTTTTCCATCAACCGCAACTCTACGTAGCTGGTCCGAACCGGCGTTGCTTTGGTATCGCCGGTTTCGGCCGCGGAGACTGGGGCGTTGCCCAGCGCTACGGCATGCATGCGGTAGACAGGAATGTCATGCTGGACTACGAGGTAGCGCTTTACTGTCTCGGCCAGACGGTTGGAATTTTGGATACCGACACTGCCCGCTCCGGGCGCGTGCGCTTCGACCTCAAGCAGGTAGCCCTGATGTCCGGTCAATGCTGTTGCCAGATCATCAAGCTGCTTTTTGTCGTCCGCGTTCAGCGTGCTCGAGCCACGACGAAACGCAATCGATACGGTGTTCTTCTGGGAATATTGATCAAGGCCTTTTACGGTTCCGTTGATCTGATCAACCTTGCCGCTCGCCTGCCCGGCAATCGTGTTGGCCTGCTGGGCCTGCTGACCCGCTGCCGTCGCTACCTGGTTCGCGCTATCCGCCGTGGTCTGCGCCTTGGTGATTCCGGCCTGCGCCCTGGCATCGACGTCCTTAATGTCCTGGGCATTCTTCGCATTCACTTCGTCCAGCTCGTTCAACTCGCCTCGAACCGGGTCGAGACGCCTGTCTACCCACTTCTTCCGGGCAAACGGGTTCACCTTGCCCCAGAATCCCTCCTGCGGAGGCTGGCTCAGCTTGGGTTGAGCAGCGGGGGGTGGAGTTGTGGAGGACGGCTGGGCTGCCGCAGAGTCAGGGGTGCTGGTACCGGTTGCAGACTGCTGAGCAGCAGCAGAAACACACAACGCAGACGCCAGAGCCAAAACCGCTGCCTGGCCAGGAAATAAAATTCGGGAAGCAGAACGAATCATTTTTGGGGGTCTCCCTTGCTTTTCTCTCCGAACAATCTCGGAGGCAGACGGGTCATGCCCGGTCGGCTAAGTACATTGCAAGGGCAATGCCAAACTCTGTGACATTATGGAGAATGCCTAACTACAATGTAATGAATAGATTAGGTGCCAATGAATAAGCCCGGCCGCTGAAACTGATTTTGGGTAAGCCAATCTTGAATGTAGTTTTTGCCGAGAGGTGTAATTTTTACCGGGTAACTTCGGCCAACCTTATTGCCAAGTAACCAAGCTATTTCGATTGCACGCGCAATACGCGGACCTCTGGAGTCGCTCCGGCCCAGTCCGCAGACACATTATCAAAGATCAGACGGAAGTCGTGCTCGGCCCCGGGCTTGAGAGGAGCCATCGATACCGGTTCGGTATCCACATATGGTTCCCGCATCCGGATCAGGGTTAGGGGCATGGTCTCGTTCTGAGCCACCTCTCGCGCATAATTGCGAAAGAGCACCTGTACCGTGATTCCGGAGACGGTACGGTCTCCGTGGTTGATCACGTGGCCATCCAGGTAGGTGACTTTGCTGCCGGCAAGATTGGACGACTCGCTCATCGCGAGGTTGGTGAAAGCAAGATTCGAAGCGTAGGGGTCGACCGGCGCATTGATCGCCGTGACTGTCGACTGCTTTCCGCGCCCCGTCATGAGAAAACCGGCGAGGACCACAACAACGACCAGCCCTAGTGCTATCGCCAGGGGCATCCAGTTCCGCTCGCTGCGCGGAGCCGCCACGACTAGGCTAGTCCCATCTGGGTGCCGGGCATCGGGATCGCGAATTTGATCAACAGACTCGAGGTCAGGGGCCAAGGCAGACTCCGCCATTTACACCGCAGATTCTACACCGGGAGCGCCTGCTTCCCTGACGGGTCAAAAATTTGCTGCGCCCCGCAAGACTTTAGTCACCTTTTTGCGTTAATGAAAATAGGCCAGTATGGCGATAGGTTTACTGCGTACTAAGAAGTGGGACCGGGGTGGATCCGGGGGTTCAGGAACAGAAAACTTCGGGCATCGCACCACCCACCAAACGCGTCCAAGAGAGCAAGCAGAAATATGTGGAACGGCTTCCCGTGGGAAATCGTACCTATATCAGCAGGATGGATCGAAAGGGGAGGCTATATGCGCGCTCACTATACGGATCAATCTGCCGCAGCCCTCGCCCCGGCTTATCCAGAAGCTGAGGAAAAGGCGGGCCAGCTACTCTACCAGGCAGCCACGATCCTGGTGATGCTGCTTTTCCTTGTCAGCTTCTGGTCCTGCTGACAGCTTTCGAGCTACCGATCTCAGCCAAATCGAGCGCGGCCTGCGCCCTGACGAAAATCTGCCCCCATCATTTCCACCCGAACACACATTTCTGCGAGCCGGGACCGCATCCGCTCTCCGATCCGGTCACCGAGAGTTTCCTCACGCGTCGCGCGCTGGGCCGCGGTCACGCCGCTTGCAGCCGGCGGACGGTCCTCGTAGTTCGTGGTGATGATAGTTGTGCGTTTGTCGTTGTAGCGGGTGTTCAGAATGAGCGCGACCGTATCCCAGACCCAGTCTGTGGGTTTCTGTGCTCCCAGCTCATCCAGCACAAGGACTTCCGCTTCAAAAACCGGCCGCAGCACGTCCAGCTCTGTAGAGTTCACCTGCGGGTTATAGCTGTGCTGAATCTGCTTGAGCAATTCCCGGTAGTCGAAAAAAAGCGCGTGTGCGCCCTTCTCTTCCACGAGGGCAAGTAGCAGGCCGGCGGCAAGGTGGGTTTTGCCGACTCCGACGGGCCCTGTAATCAGCAGCCCGCGGCCGTCTGTGTCGACCGGATAGGCCTCGACGAAGCGCTTTGCAGTCAGATGGGCCTGCCTCATGGAAGCGTCCGCGCCTCGAAAGCTGGTTTCATAGCTCTCCAGCGTGCAGTGTTGGTACCGAAGCGGGATGCGCGCTGCGGCAACCCGATGACTGGTGCGCGCCGCACGCTGACATACACATACCCTGGCCATGCGAACCCCAGCAGCATTCACCGTCAGCACCATACCCGCGCCGCCGCACTCTTCACACATTTCGCTCATCGCATACCAGCCTAGCGCAGACGGAGCCGGCGCGGGCCCGATCCCTTGCTCTGCATATGTGGAAAGCCGGTCCGGATCAGCGAATCCAATCGGCAAACAGGGCCTCAGACTCATTCTTTGTTACTTGGCGTCTGGGAACTCCTCAACGTGAATCTCACCCTTGCGTCCGAAGTAGACCGCCCGACGTCCAGTCAGGAAGACCCAGTAGGCCGCAACTCCCGCAGCGGCAGCCAAGTTCACAAACTCTGGGTAGCGGACTGTGTCAGTCTGCGCACCACGAATGGCGGCCGTGATGCCCTCTTTCGAGAAAGAGGCAGAAACCGGCGACAGCGGCAGCGTCCGCGTCTCGACGTGCGTTCCCCCGTCTGGCAGGTAATAGGTATAGGTCCCGCGTACAAAATCGGCAAAGTACGACTCCACCCCTGCTTCCACCAGTTGCCGCACAACTTCGGGGAAAACCATGTTTCCCGCTTCAGACCCCTCCAGAGTCCGCTTCATTGCTTCCGTGTTCATATGCTCTCCTTATCCTTAATCCGTTGGTATCTTCTTCAGACCGTGGCCCTTGACTAGCTTTCGGAGCGTCGCGAGTAGCGCCGCCCGCTCACTGATCGACAGCGGGGAGAAAAATTCCACATCGTTGAGGTCCGCCAGCGCCGCCAGCCTGGGAACCAGCTCCCGCCCCGCCTCGGTCAACTCAATGCTCTGGAATCTCCGGTCATCGTCGCGTCCGACGCGGGTGAGAAGCTTCTTATGCAAGAGCCGGTCTACCAGCTTCGACACGGCGCCACGGCTTAATCCGGCGAACTCCGCCAAAGCGCTCGACGCAACGGCTTCGCGGCCATACATCTCTCGAAGAATCACCCACTCCGCTACCGTCACGTCACTCTTCAGCAACTTCGTGGCGAACGCCTGAGAGACGTGGTTGGAAACATATCGCAGCCAAAATCCGAGATGACTCTCCAGATCGCTGACTTTCGCCCTATCTTTCTGGACCTTTGCCATGTGCCGCCTCAACGTGAATAAGATTAGTTTCCTAGGAAACTATTGTCAAAAAACTTTTCGCTACTATTTGGACTGCCGCTCGTTCCAGGCACCCTCTTATCGAGGCGGTGATACTCTGGCTTGGCCCAGTTTCGAGATTCGAAGATCGACGCGCACCTGCCGCTTTCAAATTTCCTTCCAGAGGTTATGTGTGGTCCAATCGCGGTTGCTCTTCGGCTTGACGATCTTTCTCTCGTCCTTCCTGCTCTTCCTCGTCGAGCCGATCGCCGCCAAGGAGCTTCTGCCTGTCTTTGGAGGCTCTGCCGCCGTCTGGATTACGTGCCTGGTTTTCTTTCAGACAGCCCTTCTCTGCGCTTATCTCTATGCGCACTGGCTCGCGCGCCGTCCGCGATGGCAGCTGCACTTCGGACTCCTCTTTCTCGCGTGCATCGCCGCCATCGCGTGGGCTCTCCCGAAGGCCGGCCCAACGAATGTCTCGAATCATCCCGTCGCTGCGATCTTCGGAGCGCTTTCGCTCTCGATCGGAATGCCATTTCTCGTGCTCGGGGCGACAAGCCCGCTGCTCCAGGTCTGGCTGTCGCGGCTTGAAACCAGCGACGTCCCCTACCGCCTTTTTGCGCTGTCAAATCTCGCTTCGCTGCTTGCCCTGGGGATTTACCCGGTCCTGATCGAACCTATTTTTCACCTTAGGACACAGCGTCTCGCCTGGTGCTGCTGGTTTGCCGCGTTTGCGATCCTTTCAGGAATCCTGACGTGGAAGACGCGCCCGGGGATGCATAAGGCCCTTCACACTGATCAAGCGCCATCGGCCGAGGTATCTCCTACGCCGCTCCGTCGTAAGCTGCTCTGGCTCTTACTGCCGATGGGCGCCGCCATGCAGCTCAGCGCAGTCACCAGCTATCTGACCGCCAACATCGCACCGATTCCATTGCTCTGGATCCTGCCTCTCGCGGTTTACCTTGTCACCATTATTCTCGCCTTCCAGTTTCCCAAGGTAGCTCCGCGATGGGTGGTGACCCGCCTGCTTGTGATCCTGCTGGCAAGTCTTGGCTACATGCTCGTGAGTGTCGATCAGTCATTGCCCATACGAATCGGCATCCTCTTCTTTCTGCTGGAGCTCTTCGTTTCCTGCCTCTTCTGCCACGCGGAGGCGTGTGCGCTGCGCCCGGCACAGTCGGCGGAGTCGACTCTCTTCTACCTGCTCTTCGCCGCCGGAGGTGCACTCGGCTCCTTCATGATTGGCATCGCGGCTCCGTTGCTTTTCCGCTTCAACTACGATCTGGCGCTGGCGTTTTTTGTGACCGCGGTGCTGGCACTCGCCGTCACGTGGGTCAACGGATGGGGGCAACGGCTTCTATGGGCATCTGCGAGCATCCTTCTGCTGGTGCTCGTCTTCCTCATTCGCACAGCTTATGAGCGAAACACGCCTGTTGCCGTTCGCAACTTCTACGGCAGCCTGCGCGTGAAGCAGACAGTTGGCTACCCGGGCGCCACCATCCGAACGCTCAGTAATGGAAATATCCAGCACGGCACGCAGATTTTTTCGCCCGAGCTATCGCGAACCCCAACCACCTACTATGCGGAAGACTCGGGGGTCGGGCTCGCTCTGGCAAACTGCTGTGAAGGACGTCCCCGCAATATCGGCGTCATCGGCCTCGGCGCAGGAACCATCGCGGCTTATGGGCGGCCTGGGGACCGTGTTCGCTTCTACGAAATCAATCCGGCCGTCATCCCCATCGCGAAGAACCTTTTTACGTACATGCGCGATTCCGCTGCTGAAATCACGATCGTCGATGGCGACGCCCGCACCTCGCTCGTTCGCGAAAAACCGCAGAACTTCGACGTCCTCGTGGTCGACGCCTTCTCCGGCGATGCGATTCCTCTGCATCTGCTCACTGCAGAGGCCGTCGCCATTTACAAGCGTCACCTCGTTCCCGGTGGGATACTTGCCTTCCACATCTCGAATCAGCACGTCGATCTGGAGCCGGAGATCGTCCAGCTTGCAAAATCGGCTGGTATGCAAGCTACCCGGATTTCCAGCCCCATCAATGACGAGCGGGGTGAGTTCTCCGCTACTTGGATGCTGGTTTCAGACAACGCCGCCTTCTTTACGACACCAGAAATCTTCAACCACTCCCACGCTCCGGTCTCGAACCCTAAGGTCCCTCTCTGGACGGACGATTACTCAAGCCTGCTGCCCATCCTCCGCTGGTGACCAACCATTACGAGGCTTCAAATGGCGAATCTGTATGCGCATAGATCACGGCGCATCGCTGGGGTATATGCAGCAAGAAGAACGAAGGTATAATCGGGAACCGAACGTGGGCTGACTGCTGGAGGTGCACTGCAATGGCGACATCATGGCAAACGGAGACGGGAGAGCTGGCATCTCGCTGGTCTGATATCGGGCAGCGCATTCCGTATAACCCGGAGTGGATGCAAGAGGCGTCGCGGATGCAAAGCGGTTATCTGGCCCCAGTACCCGCTTTCGCCAGCCACAGCCCATTTGGCGGAGCCACTTGGTTTTTGGCCGATCCGTCGAGCTGCCGTCCCGAATAAATCGTGCAACGGAACCTGGGGCGCGTCCTGAATCCGATTGCCTTCCGTTCGAATCCAAGATAAACTAAGAAGATTGCAGGAAAGGTTTATCACGTCATGCCGAAGCCAGGAATTCACCCTAATTACGCGGAAGTGCAGGTTCACTGCTCCTGCGGAAACAATTTTGTGACCCGTTCTACCCACAAGGGCAAGATCAGCGTCGAAATCTGCTCTAACTGCCACCCGTTCTTCACCGGCAAGCAGCGCCTGGTAGACACAGCGGGCCGCGTCGAGCGTTTCCGTCGCAAGTACGCCGAGAAGGCCGCGCCGGCAGCAAAGTAAGATCAGCAGGGAGACTTCAGACAACGGGCCTCCGCTGCGGCGGGGGCCTTACTGTTGATTGGCCTGTTACATCGGCTAATTCGCAGTCTGGGATCGGAGAGATGTTTGTCATGGCCGGCAAGGGTTTTACCGTGAAAAAAGACTGGGACAACCCACTCGAGCACGCCATGCCGGAGCACGTCCGTGTACCCGCCGAATTCCGTATTGGAAACGGTGCCCAGGCCGTACAGGTCGCCCCGGCCACCGTGCTGGCCCCTATGGCCGGCGTCACCGATACGGTTTTTCGCCGCTTCATCCGTCATGCCAGCCTGTTCACAGCAACCTCTGTTGACCTCGCTACCGTCGAAGCCGAGATTTCCAATCAGCAGTCCGGTTGCGGCCTGCTGATGACAGAATTCACTTCAGCAGACGGCCTCGCCCGCATGCGCGAATCCAAGCGCAAACGCTACCTCACGTTCTACGACGACGAACATCCGATCGGGGCGCAGCTCTTCGGCTCCAATGCCGAAACTCTCGCAGAAGCCGCACGGATCGTGGAAGACACCGGCTTTGACCTCGTCGACCTCAACCTCGGATGCCCCGCCAAGCGCGTCGTCGGTTGCAACGGAGGCTCGGGACTGCTGCGCGATCTGCCCAAAATCCGTGAAATTTTCAAGGCTGTACGCGCGGCGGTGAGCATTCCGTTTACCGTCAAGTTCCGCCTAGGCTGGAACGACAGCCAGATTGTCTGCGTCGACCTCGCTCAGATCGCCGAGTCTGAGGGCCTCTGCGCTGTCGCCCTCCATGCCCGTACCCGCGAACAGGGTTATACCGGCCGGGCCCGCTGGCAGTGGATCGCCGCAGTGAAGGACGCCGTCCGCATTCCCGTCATCGGCAACGGCGACGTCCGCACCCCTGAGGACGCCGCCGCCATGGTCGCGCAGACGGGTTGCGACGCCGTCATGATCGGGCGCGCTGCTCCGTCCAACCCATGGATCTTCCGCCAGATCGCCGAGTACACAGCGACCGGCAGTTACACTTGCCCCACCGAGCGGGACCGGTACCGCATGATCCGAACCTACTTCCGAATGTTGCTGGAAGAAGCCGAAGCCAGCCAGGAACTGCCACGAGCCGCTCGTCACGGCGAAACCGCGGGCAAAATGAAGCAGTTCGCGAGTTGGTTCACGCATGGTGTGCCCGGGGGGGCCAAACTCCGTCAGCAAATCTACGCCGCCAAGACCGGGGCCGCCGTCCTCGACGCCGCCGACGCCTTCTTCGAAGCGTGTTTCAACGCCCCCGTGATCGAGGAATCCGAGTCTGAATTTTCAACCGAACCGGCCTTCGAAGAAACTGCCTTAGTCTGCGACTGAAGTTTCTTCCGGCAGCCCGTTCCGGATTCAACACTCGAAAGCGCCAGGGAAGTCCGCCGCTTACTTCACGACCTCCGCCACAACCTCAATCTCCTGGTGCCGCGCGCCGCCCGGAACATCCAGCGAACCCAGCACTGTCGGCTTGCCCTGCGTAAGGGTCGACGTCGCCTCCAGCGTCGACTGGTGGATTACCGGATCCTGGATGCCTACACCCGACTTCTCGTCAGCAATCCCCGATTGCTCCACCTTCGTCCGCAGCCGCACCCCATCGGAAGAGCCATCCAACGACGCCTCGATACTCAGTCCAATGTCCACATACTGCACCTGCGAGCTCGATCCTGAGTTTTCGCCTGTCGTCCCGGTAACCAAGGGCACCCTGCTGCCCTGCTTCATGGTCGTCTTCGAACCCGGCGATGCAATCAATGCAAACTTCTGGGTCCCCGTTCGCTTGCCGGAACCATCTGTTTCGACAATCGTGTAAGTCAGACGATAAGTCTTCCTGCTCCGATCCAGATCCGAAACCAGCTTCTGCGCAACCTGCATATCATCGGCGTCGGCGCGAATTGTGAACGCGCTCTGGGACGGCACATAGTACACGCGTGCCCTTGGCACCACATTGCGCAAAGCCGTTTGCAGATCGTTAGCATCGTTCTGCTGCGTCATGTTAGTGAGATAAATCGTCTGGTAACTTTCCGAACTAACCTTCGGCTCCGCCGCCTTGATATCGGCACTTTGCGCTTGCGCTTCCACGGTCACCGCTAAAGATACAATTCCCAAAGCAGCTAACTTCAAAGCAAGGTTCTGGCCAGGTTTCCTCGCTGCATGATGATTCAGTTTCATCTTTCTCCTCCCAAAGTTATTCCGGCTATCTCGATAACATCATTGCCCTTCTACCACACAGACGCTCAATCCCATCTTCCGCTCGGCAATATTTTGAGACAGTGACGCGGCCTTGGGCGAATAGCGGACGCTGCGGCTGGAAGGATGGCTACACATCCGGGATAAAGTAGCAGCCGTTTCAATCAGCCTCCAACGCAGCCGCTCTCCATCGCAAGGTCGAAAGACTCCCGAAAAAAGAGCGCGACCCACACAATTGTGCTTGTAGACTCATCTCCAAGATCAAAGGAGCATCGCATGGCATTGAACGCATACCTGACACTGAAGGGTCAGAAGCAAGGCGAGATTCACGGTTCGGCAACTCAGAAGGGGCGAGAGGGCAGCATCCTGGTTCACTCTTACAGCAACGAGATTCTTGAGCCTCGCGATGCCACCTCCGGGCTGCCCACCGGAAAGAGGCAACACCAGCCCATAACGCTTGTGAAAGACGTCGATGCAAGCTCTCCGAAACTGTGGAGTGCACTCGTAAACAATGAAACCCTGACCACATGGGTGCTGAAGCTCTGGTCTGCTGACGCGGCGCAACCGGGTGTGGAGAAACAGATTTACACGGTGACTCTCACGAATGCCAGCATCGCTTCCATCCGTGAATTTATGAGTGACAACCTCGATCCCGCACAGACAAAGCGCCCCTTGCAGGATCAGATTTCGTTCACTTATCAGAAGATCGAATGGACATGGACAGAGAGTACGATCACGGCATCGGACGACTGGGAGACTCCGATACGCTAACCCTCTCCCGGTACAGCCCGTTCAAGAAACGAGCACCGAATTCAATTCGGGGCTAAAATAAATCACCATGATCAGGCGGCTCTTGACTACTTCGATCATCTCGACTTTGCTATTCGCGCTCGCAATAACTGCGTCCGCGGCAAAACCACCCGCAAGCGATGCGTCCTCCAACTCTTCCACCGTTGCTTGGAATCCCGCTGCGGCCGCCAGGTACCTCGACGAACGCCAGAGCTGGTGGCAGGACTGGCCCCGCGCGCAAAAGGATCATGGCACGGTCTGCATCTCCTGCCACACTCAGGTGCCATACGCGCTCGCCCGCCCTGTCCTCCGCAACCCGCTGCATGAAACAGCAGTCTCCGCGCCTGAACAGGCCATGCTCGACAGCGTTATCAAGCGCGTCAACCTCGGCAATGAGGCTGAAACTTTCTACTCCGACGCGGTCCACGGTCCGGGCAAAACCAAAGAAGCCCGCAACGCAGAGAGCGTCAATAACGTTGTGATCCTCGCCGCCTACGATGTCCAGGCTGGACACATGCAGCCCGCCACGCGCAAAGCCTTCGACGCCATGTGGGTTCTGCAGGAGCAGACCGGCCCTAAGGCAGGAGCATGGCTCTGGCAGAACTTCCACTTCTCCCCATGGGAAGCTCCTGAATCCGAGTACTACGGCGCAGCTATGGCCGCCCTCGCTACTGGAACCGCGCCTGATCGCTACGCAGCCGACCCGGCCATCCAGCCTAACCTCGCCCTTCTGCGAGGCTATCTCCATCGCGAAGCTCCCAATCAGCCGCTCATCAATCGCGTTGCGCTCCTCTGGGCATCGTCAAAGCTATCCGGGCTCCTGACCGCCTCAGGGCGGGATGCCATTGTCAACGAAGTCCTCACCAAACAGCAGCCCGATGGCGGCTGGTGCCTTACCAACCTCGGCTCAAACCAGCAGGGCCAGGTCTCCTGGAAACGCCATGACCAGACGCCCTTTGACCTGCGCAGCGATGGCTACGCGACGGGAATCGTCGTCCTGGTTCTCGAAGAAAACGGCCTCGCCAAGACCCCGGCAGCAAGCAAAGGATTGGCATGGCTCACCGCCAACCAGAACAAGACCGACGGCTTCTGGCCTGCATGGTCGCTCAATGTGAAGCGCGATCCCAACTCGGATATTGGCAAGTTCATGAGCGACGCAGCCACCGCATTCTCGGTGCTGGCCCTCGAAAACAGCCGATAGCTATACACACTTCATAACCGGCCATTACGGTCAGTTATGAATAATCTGCGTTATAAGAATTACTATTCAGCCTGTAGCTGTCCATACTTATTTCCTGCCTTGCGGCTTATACACTGCTATTGCGTTTGCGAAATACAGCCTTAAGGTCCCGGCGCCAACGTTCGCTCACCGCGATCAGTTCCCACTCGACCTGCGGAGACAGATACTTCAGCACGATCTCATTCGAGGGATGAATACGCAACGCAGGCGCGACTAGAAGCAATTTAGGGTTACGCGGCGAGATCTCCGTGCCGGAAAAATAGCCGTGCCGCTCGAACGCTCCCACTTCACGATTTCCGTGAACGCGCCGGTCCGCGTTCAGCGCACGTACGTGAATCCAGTAATCAAGCCCCTGTAGCGGCAGATGCATATCCTCATCCGCTTTTACCTCAACGATAATCAGGCGCCCCGCGCGATCGATCGTCAACAGGTCAAGCATTCCCCGCTCGCCGCTTGAAATCGCCGGCACCTGCGAATACATAAGCTCACCTCGAAGTGCTGGCAGAAAATCGCTCATCTCAATGCGAATACGCGACTCGAGCCATCGCTCCGGCTGCAATCTGCAGAGCGGATCGGCTTGTCCACCATCGGGACAGCGGCTTGCAAAGAGCCGTCCCAGCAGTTCGCGGCACAACGGCTCGGTCCCGGAATTGAGTACAGTTTCATTCGCTCCTGCCCCAAACGTAATCTCGTTCTGCCGGCTGAATGAATGCGCTGCCGCGCCTTGCCGTACTCGCGCAAATTCGAGCCCATGCAGCAGCATTCCCACCTCGGCCGCCGAGCGAGCGCGTAG
>Ga0206962_1169_pt1 | contig 20173 bp, 15 predicted proteins | sample Alteio_BWOrgHeat_27_FD_153241 | JGI IMG/M metagenome (GOLD analysis project Ga0206962, IMG submission 153241) | Enriched cells from forest soil in Barre Woods Harvard Forest LTER site, Petersham, Massachusetts, United States -... | ecosystem: Environmental > Terrestrial > Soil > Temperate forest >...
TTCCATTGGTAATCCTTACTCACTATTCCTTACCGGTATACCCTCTCTTTGCTTTAACAAAGAGAGGGTAACGGAGGAGGAGAGTTCCCGATTATGAAGTATATTTGTTTGGATTTTCCGGGGCTATCCGGTAATCGACCCATCCAAATTCCTGTATATGAAAACAGTTGAAATTAAAGAAACGCAAGCGGCTGCCGATAGGCTTCAAAAACTGGAAGATCTCCAAAACAAAATTGCCGATGCCCAGATGGGCGGAGGCGCAAAGAGAATAGAATCGCAGCATAAAAAAGGAAAACTGACGGCCCGGGAGCGGCTTCATTTCCTGGTTGATGAAGGTTCCTTTGAAGAGATTGGAATGTTTGTGACACACCGTTCAACGGAGTTTGGTCTGGAGCGCGAGAAATATGCAGGAGATGGAGTGGTAACAGGTTATGGAACGATAGAAGGACGGCTTGTATATGTGTTTTCTCAGGATTTTACTGTTTTCGGAGGATCGCTTTCCGAAACACATGCCGAAAAAATATGCCGTATCATGGATCTTGCCATGCAAAACGGAGCACCGGTAGTAGGGCTCAATGATAGCGGAGGAGCCCGTATTCAGGAAGGGGTTGTTTCGCTGGGAGGATATGCCGATATTTTTTACCGAAATACGATGGCATCGGGTGTTATCCCTCAGATATCAGCCGTGATGGGCCCCTGTGCCGGAGGAGCCGTGTACTCACCTGCTATTACCGATTTTATCCTGATGGTAGAAAACACGTCCTATATGTTTGTTACCGGCCCCAATGTGGTAAAGACGGTGACGCATGAAGAGGTGACCAGCGAAGAATTAGGTGGAGCCTCTACCCATTCTACTAAATCGGGATTATTTTCCGTTTGAATCAATTCGGCCGGTACGGTATTAAAAAGAAGAGCAGTTTGTTTTACATCCGGGGTTGTTCTGTTTCCTTCTTTGTAAGTATGCTCTTTCTTTACTTGTATAACATTTGTTGCAGATGCTAAAGACACGCTTTGATCCTTTGTCCCTGTTTCATTTTGTTTGGGCTCTACAGCATCATGCTTGTTTTGAGCCGGTGCAACCGTATTGTTATTGGCCACAGAAGGCTTGGTATTGGGTTCGGTAACAGATAGTTTATTATAAAACCAGAGACCGAATATCAATGCCAGGGATGCCGCAACAGCCATATAAGGATAAGTGCGAAGCGGTATAATAATTCCTTTGTGACGTTTTAGCTTTTCTTTATCCGGTAATACTATGGAGAGATCGGCTTGTATTATCGTGCGTTTGAAATAGGCCCAGTCTTTCTGGTATTCGGGGTTTTCCCGAAGAAACTCTTGAAGCATTGTTTCTCCTTCTTCATCCAGAATCCCTTCCATGGACTCAACCATAAATTCCTCATAATTATATTTGTTGACCTCCCCTTTTTTAAACTCTTCTTTACAAGGCAAAACTCCGGTTTCGTCGATTGTAATAGGGATAATCTCCAGCTCTTCAAATTCTTCGTTCAGCTCCGGATGTTGTTGCAAAAACAACATGAGCTCTGCCACCTGTTCTGCACTCAGCTGTCCTTCATAGTAATCCAGAAAGAAGCTTTCGTAGTTGTCTTCGTTTATATTTTCCATGTCAAATCAGGTTATCAAGATCTACCAAATATCTTTTCATGATGATTCGGCCTTTGCATATATACTTTTTTACAGCATTATAGCTGGTTTCCATAATCTCGGCAATTTCATCGTAATCATATTCTTCCACATCTCTTAGTATTATTGCCGTTCTTTGTTCAACACTTAACAGGTCAAGCGCATCATCTATAATTTCTCTTTTATTGAACGCTGTCATATCCTGATCAAATGCCGGCTCTACATAATCCTCCGGTATCTTCTTCATCCGCTTCGATCGCCTGATCTCATTTAAACTCATCCGGGTGGCGCTTTTAAATAAGTAGGCTTCTACGTTCCTGTCTTCCACGTTTTCCAGGTCCTTCATCATTTTTAAAAACAAGTCGTGAACAATATCGCGTTCTTTCCCCCTTATCGCATTGCTCTTTCGCAAAAACCGATATAGCCTGTCCGCATATAGATATAAATACTTGTCGTGTTCCTTACGTGTCATTTTTTCAATCTTGCGTACATAGGTATAACAATCGAGAAGGCCTTTTTGGGCCTGGTGTTTTTGAAAATAGTTGTTAAATTACTGATAACCAGCGAGAAAAATTTATACAACTTTCAATTTTTTTTGAAAGTTCAGAGCCGTTTTTTAACATTTGGCTGTTCAAAGGGGGTATTTTGACCTTCCTCTGCATCCGGGAATTTCCCCTTTCCGGGCTTTCTTTAAAAAAACGGATTTCTTACATTTGATCTGGGACAAAAAACTGCCGGACATGATTTTTAAGGGAATCAATATACGGGACGAGCTGCTCAGAAAAAGACAATTGCAACACGGTGCTGTTCATTCCCTTTTGTCGGATGTAAAAAACATTCTGAAACACTCGGAAGAAAAAGACAAACAGGTACTGGCTCGTCTCACCACACCCAACTATACAAAACCTCTGCCTGTCTCGCTCCGGAATTACGATCCCCAGCGTCTTTTTTCAAAAGAAGAAATTCACGAAATCTGCTCCCGCTACCGTCTGCGTTTTCTGGACAGCAGCTATTTTAAAAATGAGTTTCCGTACGATGCCCTGGCTGAAATAAATCGTTTTGAAAAAGAGAACGGACTTACCGTGGAAAAATTTAAAATGATAGCTCCCCCGCATTTATTCAAGCTGGAAGATCGTTGTAAAAAAGATCCCCTGCTTTTTGCCCAGGTGGGAGAGAATTCATTTTATCTGCTTCATCAATGGGGGCATGATCTGGCCTGGTACCGGGAATGGCTGGTATGGCCCCTGAAAAACATCTATACCACCGCCTATGCTTTGTTTGCGCTTAGCTTTATCATCACCCTTATCACCCCGCTCAGCTGGATCATTCGCAACGAAACGAATCCGGAACAAATCCTGTACTATCGTATTGCTTATTTTGCGCATACCCTCATCTTCCTTTTCGGGTTTACACTTTTTCTGGGAATGACATTTCGGAAAAATTTTTCCGAACAGGAATGGGATAATGAATGCTTTAATTAGAAATCAGGATTCCTACTGATTAAAGACATTCTTCTTCACCCAACTCTTTCCCCACTCTTCCATTTCTTCCTTGTTCCATAGTTCGGGAAAGAAGGTCAGTTTCTGAAATCTTGGGGGCAGATATTTTTGCCAGTTGGTTCCACCGGTGGCGGCAATATCAACCGGATCTTTTTGGAGATAACGAACGGCCGATTTGTAGTGAGACAGTTTCCAGTTGATATTCACACTTACATCCAGCTGTTTGAGCGCATGGATCAGTTTTTCGTTTTTCTGATCGGCTTCCGGCAAGGAACGGTAAAGTCCGTTCAGATTTTTAGTTATATGTTTCTTTGCCATGGCCAGGAATGTGGCCGAATATTTCTTTTCAAATTGCTCCAGCGTAAGGGTCTTTTTTCCGGTAGCCAATTCTGTTGCGCCCGCTTTCCAGTATATATGCTCATACATACTTTCAATCATGGATTCGGTAATGGTGCCGCTGTAGTTTTTGCCGTGCTCGGGAGTAATAAGGTTCACAAAATCGGTTGAACAGATCTCAATCATCCGATATTGCCCGCTTTGAAATCCGCTGGATGGAAGAAGCGACATACGGAATTTCAGAAACTGTTCTACATCCAGTCCGTCCACCATGATATCGAATGAACTGATCAGCGCATCGAAATAACGATTGATCCGTCCCAGACGGATAATAAAGAAATTCATATCCAGCTTAGGATGTGCTGCCAGTTGTTCAAACTCGATCATGCACAAACGGAAATACAATTCGGTAATCTGGTGATATAAAATAAAAATCTGTTCATCGGGAAAACTGGTTTTGGGCGATTGCAGGCTCAGCAAGGTGTCCAGGTGTATATAATCCCAATAGGTCAGATAATCGGCATACAGTAAACCATCCAGATAGGAGCTCAGATTCTGGCCCATGGCCTGGTATTTTTCATCCAACTGCTTTAATCGTTCAATCAATTCGGGTTTCAGTTCCATGGTGGCTTGATGGTTAGAGGCCGCAATTTAGAAAAACCCGACGGATATAAAAATGATCTTTGCTAGCAAAAAAAACAGGAAGGCTCCGGAAGCCTTCCTGTTTACTAAATCATGCATCCGTATTAGAGCGGAATGGCATTCAAAACAGTCCCTACCGGATGAATACCGCTACCATCCGTCATGGTTACCCGTCCATAATACTTCGTTCCGCTTACCAGCCCGGTAATCAGGGCTCTGGCATGGGAACTACCGGCCGCGGTTTTCCAATTGGCCGGATTGCTGATATCGGTGCTCAATTCGAACAGGAAGGTAACCCTTCCCGGTTCCGATTTGGCAACGAGCAACAGCTCTCCCGGATTTTTGGTAGCCACCATCACAAAATCCTGTTTCTGATGTTTGGTATAGGTTTTCACCTTCATGTTGGCGGCCAGGGCTATAGCTGCTCCATGGTCAGGATCGTTATTGGCAATCCCTTCCACATAAAAAGCAAGTGCTTTCAGGCTTAGCTCCAGGGTTTTTCGTGCCGCATTGCGTGCGGCAATAGTGCCCTTTGCTTTGGTTCCCGCTGCTACGGCCGCCGCTTCCAGGGAGGCAACTTCCGTATTCAGGGTAGCCATGGCGGGGTTGGGTGTCGGGAAATAGCCCGGATTGGCCGTAATTCCCGACACATACGATTTGGTATCCGTTATCAGTTGTGAAACGGATTTTTTATTCAGCAACAGTACGACGGTTATCTTTTTAACTACGACTACTGTTATAATTACAATTGACTTTTTCATTGTTTTTGTTTTTTAGTTTGACATTGTTTTGATTAAAAACCGGTAACGTATACAACACAGCATAGCACGTTACTAACTCCGTTATCGTCGTTTCCGGATATTCGCACTTTCAGGATTGTCAGCATGCTCGTTCCGCGCGCCGGTTCCAGCACCCGACGAATCTCCGTGTTTGCGCATCACACAGATATTCATCATCCTGAATATTTTAAATGATCACATCAACTCGTTATGAATCCACATCAACACGTTTCCTTTAAACAACGACTCGTTGTGAATCAACATCGACACGTTTCCTTTAAACAACGACTCGTTGTGAATCCACATCAACACGTTTCCTTTAAACAACAACTCGTTGTGAATTAACATCAACCCGTTTCCTTTAAACAACGACTCGTTGTGAATCAACATCGACACGTTTCCTTTAAACAACGACTCGTTGTGAATTAACATCAACTCATTTCCTTTAAACAACGACTCGTTGTGAATCAACATCGACACGTTTCCTTTAAACAACGACTCGTTGTGAATCAACATCGACACGTTTCCTTTAAACAACGACTCGTTGCGAATCAACATCAACTCGTTTCCTTTAAACAACGGCTCGTTGTGAATCAACATCAACTCATTTCCTTTAGCTTTCTCCTTCAAACTTTCTTTGGCCTTATTTTTTCTTTTTTCCATGATCATTCAATTTGCATCTTGTTTATTGTTCCTTTTCCATTTCTCATTTTCCTTCTTTCACCTTTGTCTTTTTTCGATCGCTTCATCCTCGTATATGGGTACAACAATCGAGCAGGCATTTTTGGGCATCTCAAATGCAGATTTTTTGATAATTACGATTTTGGGCGTAGCAAATAATCGGCACTAAAACGGATGGACTACGTAAAAGAGGAAGGAAACGGGAGCTTGTGGCTTTTTTCAGAAACTGTTTTTTCCCGGAAAAAGATGAAAAGTAAATCTGCAAACCCCCTTTTAGGATTGGCACTTCGGAATGCTGAATTTATTTTCCCGTATTTATCTAAAAACCAGTTGATAATAGGACTGATTTCTAAGGAATCGGGATGAATTTTTAAGACCTGCAATTTCTACCTCTTCCAGGGTGTTTCGGACCCTTTTTCAAATCTTCCCAATGATCAGGAACAGAATATCCATTAAACAGAATTAAGAGCACGGTACATTTATGTCTGTTTCTCAGTCTTCGCTCCCGCTCTCCTGGACGCCATTTTTATCTAAAACCAGATGTTTTTATAGGATGTTGACAGTAAAAGGGTTGTTACTATTTCGTTTTTTGTAGGTTTTTCTGGTAAAAACCGTTAAATTCGTCATATCCAGTTAATGTTTTAGTAATAGATGGGTGGCGTTCAGGTATCCCTGTGATACCAAATCCGACTAGCGTTTGCACGTATAAAAATAAATTATTGATTTTTTGTTGGCTTTTTTCCCCAATTACGTTATAGGGTAAAGGACATCGTTTGTTGGCTTTTTTAAAAGCCGGGAAAGTATTGGTGCTGATCAACTGAAATAATTCTATCGGTATGAAAACAAACATTACAAAGAGCCTGTGTTACTTATTCCTGTTGGTATTTATGTCGGCTCATGCCGTCATCCAGGCCCAGGGGTTGAAAAATAAATCCGTTTCAACATCTGAAAAACCAGGTACAACTACCACTGCTCCTTCCTGGAGTCCGGCTACTGCCTTACAGGCTGTCACACACCCTACAACAGAAAACCTCCACTTCGGAAGTAATAAACAAAGTTCAGAGGCGAGTGTAAACTGGCTTCAGAATGCAAGTGCCTCCCGCAGTCTTTCCTTTGTTGAAAACCTGGGACAGTTTGATATTATTGATGGGGCTTCTGTTTCCGGTATCCGTTACGGTGTTAAGGATAATGACTCCCGTATCTATTTTACTCCTCATGGTGTGGTATACAAAATCATGAAATGGGAAAATGTATCGGACAAAGAATGGGAACAATACATTGAGAAAAAACATTTCACCGAAAAGAGCGAAAACGAAGAACTGGAGAAACAGCATTACCTGACCAAAGCAAGCTACGTTCGTATGAACTGGGTTGGTGCCAACCCAAACCCGGAGATTGTTGCAGAAGATGTATTGCCCAATTATTTCAACTACCTCAACCTGACGGAAAAAGATAAGGGAAAAGCGATCATCGGCAATGCAAAAGGATATAAAAAAATTACCTATAAAAACGTTTACCCCAACATTGATATTGAATACACTATTCACCCTGAAAGCGGTGTGAAGTATTCCTGTATCCTGCACCCGGGCGCGAATCCATCACAGATTAAGATGGCTTATGACGGTGCCACACCGGTACTGGATGACAAACACAATATCCTGCTTTCCACTCCTTATGGAACATTCACCGATATGGCTCCCGATACTTATATCGGTTCGGCATCCGGCGAACACCTTTCTTCTTCTTTCCTCTTAACCGGAAAAAACACTGTTGGTTTTCAGCTGGCTCCGGGACATGAAACTATTTCCACCACCACCGTTATCGACCCTTGGACCATTACTCCCGGGACTATTCCTTCTCAAAGTGCAGATGATGTTGCTACCGATCCCGCTAATAACGTATTGGTTTACTCCGTCGATTCAACAGGAACCAATGGTTCTAACCTTACTAAATATAATTCGGCCGGTACCTTGCAATGGACACTCGATTTGATTGGCAATCTTGAATACAGCCAGTTTGAACAAGGTGATGTAGGTGCCGATAATGCCAGCAATGTTTATGTAACCATCGGTCTTGGGGCTTATTCTGGCGGATATTATAATACCTGTAAGATAGATCCTACCGGCAGTACCCTGGTATGGGGAAGCTTTACTGCCACCGGTTCCACTAACCAATTGTATGAATCCTGGACGCTCTCTTTTAACTGCGCACAAACACAGCTGATCCAATCGGGTGGAGGATATTTTAATGGCAGTCCTGCCGCCACCGAATTCAATCTGAGTACGTATGAAAATCTGAACACCGCTAACGGTGCCGAAGGAACGCTGCAGGAAAATGACAACTTCGGAGAAATCATCTCTTCTTTCTGGGCTCCTAATAACCTCATCTATCATCTTACTGCAGACAGTAACCTGAACGGAGCAAAAAATCCTCCTTCTCCTTATGTTTCAGCAGGAAATCACGGCCGCCTGTTTTGTGTGAATCCCGCAACCGGCTACTCTACTGTTTTCAATGTAAAAACAGGCTATCACTACACCGATGGAAACCACAAGGCTCCGGCTTCTGTGGGACTGAATGCCATTGCCACTTCCTGCGAATTCCTTTACACCACCGACGGACTTAATCTGGACAAATGGGATCTGAACTCCGGTGCACACCTGGGAACAACCACGGTTACCGGCGGTACAAACAGTCTTACCTCCAACAAGGTAAACTCAGGTATCGTGTGTGATAAATGCGGAAACATCTATGTTGGTTCCAACAAAAACATTTATGTATACGATCAGACGCTGACACTTATCAATACTATCAGCGGTTTACCCGATGTGGTATTTGATCTTGCATTATCACCTAACGGACAGATTATTGCCAGCGGTGGAACAACCGCTGCAAAAGCGTTTGTTGCATCCATCAACAATTTATGCACATCCGTTTCAGGTGGTCTTACAGTAGGCATTACACAACCTACCTGCGGTGCGCCTACAGGAAGCGCTACTGCAACCGTTTCTTTCTGCGGCGCTCCCTATGTTTATTCCTGGAGCGGAGGAGGAAATACACAAACTGTTTCCGGTCTTGCTCCCGGAACCTATACCGTAACCGTTTCCGGTTCGGTTACCTGTCCATTTACTTATTCCGTTACCGGAACCTTTACTGTCAACGCTCCTCCGGGAACACCTACTGCTACCAATACTCCTGTTAATGTAACATGTAACGGATCCTGCAACGGACAGATTACTGTAAGCCCATCCGGCGGTGTTGGTCCTTATACCTATTCCTGGTCTCCAAGTGGTGGCACCTCAGCTACGGCAAGTGGTCTTTGTCCGAATACCTATACGTGTTATATAACCGGCAGTAATGGTTGCGGCACAACACAAACAGCTACCATTACACAACCGGCTGTGCTGAGTTCCACCCAATCTCAAACCAATGTAAAATGTAACGGAGGCAATAACGGTACGGCTACCATGAATGTTACCGGTGGAGCCGGAGGAACGGGATATGTCTGGACTCCAGCTCCGGGAGCTGGACAAGGTACAGCAACGGCTACCGGTCTTACAGCCGGTACTTGGACCTGTGTGGCTACCGACGCAAACTCCTGTACTACTCAACAGATATTTACCATTACACAACCTACCGTACTCAATATAGCAGCCGGTAGTACCACCACCTCTTCCTGCGTGGCTAGCACGGGTACTGCATCAGTAAACGTTACCGGAGGAACACCCGGATACGGATATACCTGGAGCCCGGCTCCTGGAGGAGGACAAGGAACAGCCAATGCAACCGGCCTGGGCGCGGGAACTTATGTATTGACTGTTAACGATGTTAACCTCTGCCAACAGACTTATACAGTAGCCATCACTACCGCAGCGGGACCGAGCTCCAGTGTTTTGAGCCAGGTGAACAACTCCTGTAACGGTGTCTGTATCGGTACCGCAAGCATCAATGTAACGGGTGGTACTGCTCCTATCAATATTGTTTGGAGCCCTGCACCTGGTGCGGGACAAGGTACAGCCAATGCCAGCCAAATGTGCGCCAATACCTATACAGTAACAGCTACCGATAACAACAGTTGTAAAACAAGTCAGGTTTTTGTGATCACTACTCCCCCGGCTATTGCCGCAACACCTACCACTACAAGCGCTTCCTGCGGAAGCAGCACCGGTTCGGCTATAGCCAATGGTACAGGTGGTACCGGTACGCTTACTTATTCCTGGAATACAACTCCGCCACAGACAACCGATACGGCAAAAAATCTTCCCGGCGGCTCTTATCTGGTTACCATTACGGATGCCAACGGATGTACCGGTACAGCATCAGCCATCGTTACCAACCCGGGCTCTCCGGCCGTTACCTCTGCTGCTTTAAACCCAACCTGTAATGCAACATGTACCGGTAAAGACAGCGTATCGGTAAGCGGCGGAACAGCTCCGTATACTTATTCCTGGTCCAACGCAGCCACTACACCCGGCATCAGCGGTTTGTGTGCCGGCGTCTATACCTGCGTTACTCATGATGCTACCGGTTGCGTTGTTACCAAAGTAGATACCATCAAAGCTCCTGCAGCCATCACTCCGGCTCCGCTAAGTACAAACGTTACCTGTAACAACCTCTGCAATGGTTTTGCAAAAGTGAATGTAACAGGCGGGATGCCGGTGTATACCTATTCCTGGTCCAACAATGCAAGTACTGTGGATTCCATAAGCGGTGTCTGTCCGAATACGTATGTCTGTACTATTACGGATGCCAACGGATGTTCCTCTACGCAAAGCTTTACCATTACACAACCCAATGTGCTGGCTGCAAATCCTGTCACAACTAATATCACCTGTAACGGAAGCAATAACGGTATGGCCTGTGTAACTCCTTCGGGAGGAACATCAACATACAATTATAGCTGGATACCAAGCCCGCCTACAGGTCAGGGAACAAGTTGCGCTTCGGGTCTCTCTACCGGAACCTCTACCTGTGTAATAACGGATGCCAACGGTTGTATCGATTCAGCTAACTTCACCATTACTCAACCTCCTGCACTTACCGGTATCGGTACACAAGCCAATGCTTCTTGTCAATTGAGCAACGGTCAGGCTACAGCAGCCGGCAGTGGAGGATCCCCAAGCTATTCTTACTCCTGGAACTCGGGACAAACCACAGCAAGCATTTCAGGTCTTGCTCCTGGCATCTATACCTGTACCATTAAAGACAGCCTGGGATGTACCTATCCTGTTTCAGATACCGTAACCAATGTGGGAACAGTACCTGTTCCGGTAGTGCTGAATGCGGGACCTACTACCTATTGTCAGGGCGATAGTCTTTTGTTAACTGCTACCGGTGGCGGCGTGGGTTGCATCTATACCTGGAACCCAACGGGCTCCAATGCCGATTCTATCTACGCTAAGAGCGGTGGAACCTATACGCTTACCGCTACCAATGCTTGCGGAACCGTTAACACCACCGACGCACTGACACTTTATACTCCACCGGTTCCGACCGTAACGGGTCTCCCTACCTTCTGTCCCGGAACATCGGATACGCTTACTGCCAACTCCACACCGGTAACTGTTCCGGCCACCACATACTTATGGAGTACGTCGGCAACAACACCTACCATTATTGTGAATGCTGCCGGTAACTATACGGTAACAGCAACCAATATGTGTGGTGTTACTTCGGCTGTATTCTCTGTTGGAACTTATAATATCAATGCTGATTTCGGTCCGAGTGTTTATTCCGGATATACTCCGCTGCCGGTTAACTTCCTCGACAGCAGTTCTGCAACAGCTGTTTCGTGGACCTGGAATTTCGGTGATGGACAAACCGGTTCGGGACAAGATCCTAATCACATTTATAATAACGGCGGCACCTATACGATTACAGAAGTAGTAACTGACTCACACGGTTGTAAGAGCACTGACACCAAAGTGATAATCGTTACCGATCTGCCATCGTGGATAACCGTACCGAATATCTTTACTCCTAACAATGACGGAGATAATGATGTTTGGCAGGTTCGTTATCAGGGTATCAGCCAATTTGATGCGAAGATCTATGACCGTTGGGGTGTGATGATGACGGAATTGTTTGCCCCCGGCCAGGGTTGGGATGGACGCACGTCAGGTGGAGCCACTGCTGTTAACGGAACCTATTATTACATCATTACCGCAAAAGGTGACGACGGCAAACAATATAACTTTACCGGTTATCTGATGCTGATAAAGGAATAAAGAATAAACGGTATACTTAAAAAGTCCTGACTGGTAAGGGTAATTAAACCTTTAACTTAACAGGCTCTTTTAGAATAAAAAACGCCTCCCTGAATCAGGGAGGCGTTTTTGTTTTGGGTATCTATATAGCTCAGTGTGGTTACAGAAGCAAATTCAGCAGCTCTCTGCCGCATTTTACAAAACCGGGGGGTCGAAAAAAAATTAAAGGGTATATAGCGGAGAAGGAGATCTGCATGATATGGGCAGTCACAAAATGACGCAAAAAATTGATCGCTAGAATCCGGATTAAGATCCAAATAGTGGTTTGATTTTGAGTTTTTTACAACCTAATTACGCATAATGAAGGATTGTTTCACCTAGCAAGGTTTCCCTTTGTGAAACCTTTTGTAACTTTATACGTATCTTATATGAGAATAAGACTCTTTAGAGAAGACACCGTTGAAGATTTTGCCAATGGCCATTCAAATGGCAAAAAACTATTTGCAGCGTGGTTAACCGCTATAAAATATGCAAATTGGGAGGAACCGATAGAAATAACGAAGACAGCAAAGGGAAATTTGCTTGGAAATGGTTGTGACAGGGTTGTATTTGATGTCGGTGGAAATGGAAAAAATGCATTTCGAATAATTTGTGAATACAAATTTGGTTGTCCTTACAAAAAGAGTAAGACTAAAAAAGTGCATTTATATGTTAATTGGATTGGGACACATGAGGAATACAATGCGCTGACAGATGAGCAGAAACGGATTATTAGTCAATTTTAAAACGAAAATAAAATGGAAGATATCAGGGTAATTAAGAGTAAAAAGCAGTATAAGGAATATACCAATAGGCTTATCAAGCTGTGGGAGAAACCCACAGACAAAAATGAGAACGAGCGGGAGCTTCTTGAACTTTTGATAGATGATTGGGAAAGGAATAATTTAAAGTCTAAAGACGTTGACCCCATTGAACTCATTAAATTCCTTATGGAAAATCATAATCTTGAAAGAAAAGATATGATGAAAATATTAGGCATTAATAAGGGAACTTTAAGCAAAATTCTCAGCTATAAAAAGGGCCTCTCCAAGGAAATAATTCGCAGTCTTTCTGAACATTTTAAAGTGGCTCAGGAGGCTTTTAATCGAGCATATCCTCTAAAATTGGAAGAAAACAAAGGACATAAAAATGAGAAAATGATGAATACTCGTAAAGAACAAGAAGCCGCTTAATTTATTCATATTGTTATTGTATCTTGGTTTTCGTTATCGCATCTCTTTATGACCACCCTTATCATTCAACGAAATCCCGATCTGCAAAGGACCCTTGTTGATACCTATTTTGCCTATAAGTGGAAGCGGATTATCCGTACCAACCCGGTTATGAAAGCATACTGGCTTATGGGGTTTGCATTTCTGGGCGCCTATGCTATCACATCCATGCCCGTCTTTTCCGTTGCTTTCTTTTTATGTGTCCTGATGATCCTTTTCTGGGCTATCAAATTTTTCAGCGCCAAAGGCAGGTATATAAGAAGGGTGAACAGCGATAAGACCACGGAATATGAATTCCGTTATTCCGAATCGGGTATCGCCTATAAAAACGCTGATTATGAAACAAACCTGGCCTGGTCACATTTCGGTTTTTATGAAATAAACGGAAATGCCATTTATCTGTATGGCAAATCAAACAACCTGGTGGATATTATTTCGGAACGTATTTGCGGGCAGGAACACTTTGCTGCGCTGAAACAGCTGATTGAAACTTCTGTTCTAAAACGCTGACCTCCGCCTCTCAGATCCTTCCTCTGCCGGATTTTACAGTCTTCTTCTCTATCACTCTTTTGCGCATCATAAACACCATCAGCAATTTGTATATTTCATATCCCAGGCGAATCCTGATCCTGAACCACAAACTTCTTTTTCGCTGAAAGGTGTCAAGGGTAACTGCTTTGCATTTGGTGGAAATAATTTCGTCCAGATGTTTGTCAAATGTTTCTACAAAATGCTGATCCGTGATATCCACATTCAGCTCTATACTTAAATAATGACTCAGGTTATTCAGGTTATACGATCCGATGGTAGTCCATCTATTATCTACCGTCATTGCTTTTCCGTGCATCACCGAGTTATCCCACTCATATATTTCAATCTTGTTTTGCAGATAGAAATAGTAAAGATATTTCTCGGCCAACGGAATAATAGCCAGATCCGATTTCCCGGCCAGAATAATCCGGATGCGCACCCCTCTTGCAACCGCTTCTTTTAATAGTTTGCGAAACAGCCTTCCCGGTAAAAAATAACTGGCCACCAGGGTGATTGATTTTTCTGCTCCTATAATGGCTTCCAGATAGCTCCGGTGTATTTCGTTTTTTCCTTTTATCCAGTCATTCCTGCGAAAACGAATAACTCCGTTTCGCCCTTCCGGATTCAGATTCCCATGCAGAAACTCTGTTTTCCGGTCGTAAATAGATTCACACAGTTCGGTCAGATAGCCACAGGCTTGTCCCCGGATAAGAACAGCATAATCCAGCCAGGGAGGGCTTGGAAGAGATCCATGATACTTATCGGCCAGGTTAATGCCTCCGATAAGTGCAGCCGTATTATCTGCCACCACTATTTTATGATGAAGGCGACGCCCGAAGGAAATAGCCTCGGATGAAAAAAGAGGAGAAAACAAACGGGCACGTATACCCGACTGCTCCATTTCCTTCAATCTTTCTTTGGGAAATCCGCTCGACCCGAAAGCATCTGCCAGCAAAGAAACCCGCACCCCTCGCTGCACGGCTTCTTTCAACAACAAAACGATCCTTTTCCCGGTCTGGTCATATTCCAATATGTAGGTCTGTATATCAATGCGTTCCCTGGCATTCACAATCAGCTCTTCCAGCACGTCAAAATAGTCGCTCCCACTGTGGATCAGTTTTAACTCATCGGCTGGCACATAGTTTTTCATATCTGTTGTCTCAGCAAATTTAGACGGTATCCTGCTATGTTCAGTAAAAGGATAAAAGTCCGTTTCAAAACCTTATTTCAACAGCCAGCTCCTTTTATGATGAGTAAAGGCGGTAGATTGTATCGTCGGCCGGGCTTATGAACAGGACAAGTCATTGTTCCATAATGCCCTATCCTCTTGTTAACAATTGATGCACATTATTAACAACGGCTGTTCAATACCGCACTTTTTTGCCCCATTCTTTGCTTTTCAACCTCCAATTGCCCCAAGCAAGGCAGTATACTTTTCTCTTAAATACCGTTCACTATTTGTCGTGAATACCAATATTGGCAGCTTGTTCAGGCAGTTAACCATTTTTATTTCCATCGGTTTCCCCCTGCTTATTTTTTCTCTTTTTCTTATTCACATTATCAAACTATTAAAAAGCAAACTTTTACGAATCACATACGTATACATAGTAAATACAGCATTTCGCCGTTTCGCCTCCAACTAATTTATTTCCGTCTTTTTCATTCTGATTGACTGTTTGTGAAACCGATACGCGATGAAAAAAACACTACTCTCTTTTCTCTTCTCTTTACTTCTTCCGGTTTTTTGCCTGGCTCAGAATCCCGTCAAGTATCAGTATTATACCGGTGATACACTTCAGGGGTTTGATCTTGCAAAGACCTATACAGACGTATTGCTTTTTTCCCAGCAGCATCACCTCACTTTAAAAGAGCAGGACAACCTGATGTATGCAAAGGAAAAAACCTTTGTCCGTTTAAAATATCATTTGCCTTTACCCAAACAGGAAAAAGCCGGACACCTGTTTATGCGGGTTAACCCATCTCTGTTATCTACCTGTAATAATGTCGATTTCGAAACCGGTGATTATACCGGATGGACCGGTGCTTACGGTTATAATTCAAACTCGTCCACTCCTTTGGCCATCCTGTCTCCTACCATCTCTACCCTGGGAACAAATTCACCCGAAGGTTCCTGTGCTTATCACACCATCGTAACGTCTGCCATCGGTAACGACCCTTATGGCCTGTTTCCTCAGCTGGACCCTGGTGGTGGTAATGATGCCGAACGGCTTGGCGGAGAATCCATCAACCAATATGGCGGAAGCGATTATACCGGAACTTATTCCTGTTCGGGTGGTGCTTATGACGGTACCAACCTGTGTAGCGGTGGTGAATATATACAGCAATCTTTCCCGGTTACTACCTCCAATGCCATGTTCTCTTATTCTTATGCGGTGGTGCTTCACGACGGTGGTCACTCTACCGGCGAACAACCTTATTTCAGGGTAGAGGTACTCGACAACCTGGGCAATCCTCTTCCCTGTTTACAATACTACCAGGAATGTAATAATGGTACCCCCCCTCCCGGATACAGCACCTCGTCTCTTAACTCCAGCGTGTTTTATCTGCCCTGGAAATCCAATACACTCAATCTTAAACCTTATATCGGGACGAATGTGACCGTACGCTTTACCGCAGCAGGGTGTATCTACGGAGGACACTTTGGATATGCCTATATAGATGCTACCTGCGGCCCCTTACAGCTTATTGCTACTACACCTCCTTCCTGCCCCCCTGCGGCACCTTCTGCTACATTTACTGCACCCAACGGTGGTGTTACCTATTCCTGGGCCAAAGTGCCTCCCGGAGCAGGTATTGTAGGATCCACCACTGGCCAGTCGGTTACCATTAATCAAAACGGAACTTATCAGGTAACTGTTACCACCGGAGGAGGATGCAGTTATATCATGGATACAACCATTTCATTTCCGGTGTCACCCGGCTTAACCGTAACAGAAACCAATGTTACCTGTAACGGTTTATCAAATGGTACAGCCGGCGTTACAGCCACCCTGGGCACTACACCTTATACCTATTCATGGAGTCCTTCGGGAGGCACCTCATCTACCATTAGCGGTTTAAGTACCGGCACCTATACGGTAACCGTTACCACAGCCAGCGGCTGTTCGGCCAAAGCCACCACAACCATAGCACAACCGGCTGTTATAACAGCCTCCACAGCTCAGGTCAATGTATCATGTAGCGGAGGCTCCAATGGTTCGGCAACGGTAACACCTGCCGGAGGAACACCGGCTTATACGTATTCCTGGTCGCCGGCTGGTGGAAGCGGCGCTACAGCCACCGGTTTAGCCGCCGGTACCTATTCCTGCACTATTACCGATATACACGGTTGCACCAAGACAACCTCCGTAACCATTACACAACCGGCTGGAACCACCATAACCACCTCCCAAACCAATGTATCGTGCAACAGCGGTGCTGATGGAACAGGTGGTGTTACGGTTACCGGAGGAACGGGGCCTTATACCTATTCCTGGTCTCCTGCTGGTGGAAGCGGATCAACAGCATCGGGTCTGAGTGCCGGAACATATACTTGTTATGTAACGGATGCCGGTGGTTGTACGAATTCAGGAACGGTAATAATCAGTCAGCCCACAGCCCTTGCTTTTACCACCACCCAGGTAAACGAACCTTGCGACGGTAGCCTGAGCGGATCTGCTACCGTAAATGTATCCGGCGGAACAGCTCCTTATGCTTATTCCTGGTCGCCCGCAGGAGGTGTTGCTTCCACCTCTTCCATATTGGGGGCCGGTACATATACCTGTAGCATAAAAGATCATAAGGGTTGCGCTACTCCTGCAGTTATTACCCTTACACAACCTGCTGCACTGGCTGTCACAACCAGCGGAATTGCTGCTTCCTGTAACGGCGGAGCAAATGGTTCTGCCACCATCACCACCAGCGGAGGAACACCCGGATACTCCTACTCCTGGTCTCCTTCCGGTGGTTCTTCTGCAATAGCATCCGGACTTATTGCCGGAACCTATACCTGTATGGTTACCGATAATCATGGTTGCAACACATCCGGTACCGTTACTATTTCACAGCCTGCTGCACTGGCAGCTCCTGTTTCTTCTCTTCCTTCTACCTGTGGATCTTCCAATGGTTCTGCAAGTGTTTCTGTTAGCGGAGGAACTCCTCCTTATAATTATTCCTGGACTCCTTCCGGCGGTGCCGGCGCCTCTGCAGGCAGCCTTACAGCAGGTACTTATACCTGTGTTATTAAGGACATAAATCTCTGCCGTATCAATGCCGTTGTTCCTGTCACCAATCTGAGCGGTCCGTCTGTTTCGTTAGCATCGGTCAATAACGTAACCTGTTTTGGTTCCTGTAACGGATCGGCTGCTGTAACAGCCTCCGGTGGTACCGGAACACTCACCTATTCCTGGCACCCGGTAGCAAGCGCAAGCAATACCCTTTCTGCACTTTGTATAGGAACATATACCTGTACAGTAACAGACGTCAACAACTGCCCTTCATCTGTTACGGCAACTGTTACACAACCTGCTGCTTTATCTGCATCTATTATTAACCCCGAAAACGTTTCCTGTTTTGGTGGAAATAACGGTTCTGCGGGCGTTTTAGCAACTGGCGGAACTGCACCTTATACCTATTCCTGGAGCCCCGGTGGTGCTACCGGCGCTACCGCTAACGGTTTATCGGCCGGATTGTATTCTGTTTCCATTACCGATCACAACGGATGTACACAAACAACCAGCATCACCATTACACAACCCGCAGTGCTTAGCATTTCTGCTGCCGGTGTAGCTGCTTCCTGTCATGGATCGTGCAATGGGGTATTGATTTGTATTCCCACCGGCGGTACTTCTCCTTACAACTACTCCTGGAATACCGGTTGCACCTCTCCCAGTTGTAACGGTATTTGTGCCGGATCTTATTCTGTTTCAGTTACCGATAGCCATGGTTGTTCTTCTTCCGACACCACCACTATAAAACAACCTACCGCTATCCGTCTCACCATGTTCTCTGTGCCTGCTCATTGTTTCCTGGCTGACGGTACCGACTCGGTATCGGTGTCGGGCGGCATTGCTCCGTATACATACTCCTGGAGTGGTTCCGGTGCTACCGGTAGTAGCGATCCCCATGTAACACCCGGTAGTTATGTTGTATCTGTACACGATGCAAACAACTGCCCTGCCAAAGATTCTATGATTGTGGGTAACACCCCAGGAGCACAAGCAAAAATAATTGCTACGCAAAATGTGACCTGCCACGGAGGCAGCAACGGATCGGCATTGGCTGGTGGTACAGGCGGAACATCGCCTTATTCCTACTCCTGGTCTACCGGATCTGTCACTGCTACCGCATCCAACCTCAACGCCGGCATACACTATGTAGTACTTACCGATGGACTGGGTTGTACAAGCAAAGATTCGGCCCTTATACTTCAGCCCACTGCTGTTGTTGCGATCCCTATGACTGCAGCCACATTGTGTATTGGCCAGTGTATGCCATTAACAGCTTCCGCTTCGGGAGGTACACCCGGTTATACCTATACCTGGACTCTTAACACACTTCCTGCTATTTCTCCTGCCTGTCCGGTTACAACCACCAGCTACACGGTAACAGCTACTGATGCCAACGGTTGTGTTTCGCCTCCTGCTTTAGCAACCATCATTGTGAATCCTCCGTTACTGGTGGTGACCAGCGGCGATACCGGTTTATGCCCCGGACAATCGGCTATGCTGTATGCACATGCCAGCGGAGGAAACGGTTCATACAGCTACTCCTGGTCCACAGCCATCGGGTTGAGTTCAACTACTGTACAGAACCCAATTGCCAGCCCAACTACCACCACCACGTATACCGTAGTGGTAACCGATGGTTGTGGCACACCACCTTCCAGAACAACTGATACCGTTAAAATTTATCCCGCTCCGGTTGTTGTTTTTACTGCTACCGATACCGCGGGATGCTCTCCGCTTTGTACCACCTTTACCGGCATTGCAAGCCCTGCATGTGCTACCGCAGTCTGGATCTTCGGTGATGGCACAACAGGAAGCGGATGTAGCAATATATCGCATTGCTATACTACAGCCGGAATTTACTCTGTTACCGAAACCATTACGGATATTCACGGATGCCCCGCATCATTTACCAGACCCAACTATATTGATACCTGGCCCAAGCCGAAAGCAGCCTTTATATTGGGCCCTCAGCCTGCAACTATCCTCAATTCGGAAATCATTTTCTCCGACCGCTCTATCGGTGCCAACTCCTGGAAATGGAACTTCGGCGATTTTCAGGAAACAACCTCTACCCTTGAAAACCCAAGACATACCTACACCGATACCGGTTGCTATACTTCTATCCAAATCGTAGAAAACAGCTATGGCTGTAAAGACACCGCTTACGGTCCCTTATGTATTCATCCCGATTTCAGTTTTTATGTTCCCAATGCATTCACCCCTAACGGCGATGGTAAAAACGATTTGTGGTTTCCCAAAGGATTGGGTGTAGATCCCAACAACTATCACATGACAGTCTATGATCGCTGGGGCAACCAGATCTGGGAAACAAATACCTGGGATCAGGGATGGGATGGCCGT
>Ga0206962_1170_pt1 | contig 20108 bp, 19 predicted proteins | sample Alteio_BWOrgHeat_27_FD_153241 | JGI IMG/M metagenome (GOLD analysis project Ga0206962, IMG submission 153241) | Enriched cells from forest soil in Barre Woods Harvard Forest LTER site, Petersham, Massachusetts, United States -... | ecosystem: Environmental > Terrestrial > Soil > Temperate forest >...
CGGTTAAAACAAAAAGCAGCCGACGAGCGAAGCCCACTTCAATGAAATGGGCTACCCTCGGCCTCTTTTTGTTCAGTGGAATGGAATCGGCTTTCAGCCAAATTTTTATACAGCCTTGATTTTTGGTTACCTTTTGATCAAGCAAAAGGTAAGACGAAGGCTTTTCGGAAGGCGGGTGTGTTTTCAACATCATTGCACAAAATGACGAAAAGCCCAAAAAAACCATTTGCATCTTTGAATGAATTTATTAGTTTTGGCTTCAAATACTTACAAACAAACTAAAACTTAACAATCATGCAACGAACCATCATCGCCGCCCTTGTGGGTGCCGTCATTTTATTCATTTACCAAGCCATGTCTTGGATCGCATTGCCCATTCATAAGGATGCCATGAAATATACATCCAATCAAGATTCTGTCATCGCCTACCTTTCCAAGCATTTGCCCGAAGATGGCATGTACGGTATGCCCATTGCCCCTAAAAATGCCAGCGCAGAAGAGCACAAGGCTATGATGGATAAGGGCATGGGCAAGCCTTTCGCCATGATTAACTATCATGCTGCCATGAAGGGAGACATGGCCGGCAACATGATCATTGGCTTTATCATCAACCTGATAGCGACTTTTATTATAGCTATGCTATTGGTAAGGACTTCAGGCATATATACCAGTTTCGGCGCGAGGCTGATGATAGTGATGGGTTTCAGCATTGTCATCATTTGCCAATCCTTCTTGATGGAGTTGAACTGGATGGGCAGCCCCATGCACTATATCATGGGCTGGATCATTGATGCATTGCTGGGTTGGCTGCTTTGTGGCATTTGGCTTGCCTGGTACACGGGCCGCAAAAAGGCCGGGGCCTGATCAGTAAACCGATTTTGCATCGGGATTGGCTATATTCGCAGACATGTGGTGGCATCGCTGTTTGCTTGTATGGGGTTTCTTGTTATTCATGTGCCAGGTACAAGCCGTCCCTTATGTATTGGTGCTGGGCACTGCGCAGGATGGGGGATACCCGCACATGGGCTGCCAAAAGGAAGGGTGCCAGAAAGCCTGGGCCAATGATTCGCTAAGGCGGTATGTGGTTTCGTTGGCCTTGGTAGATTCTGCAAGCAAAAAATGGTGGCTGTTTGAAGCAACGCCCGATATCAAGTATCAGTTGCAACTGTTCCGGACGCTGACCCAGGGAAAATATGATTACCTGCCCGCCGGGATATTCATCACCCATGCCCATATCGGCCATTATACCGGGTTGATGCAATTTGGCAGGGAAGTGATGGGCACCCACAATCTGCCCGTGTATGTGTTGCCACGGATGCGATTGTTCCTGGAGACCAATGGCCCTTGGGGTCAATTGGTATATCTCAATAATATTGAACTGCACACTTTACGAACAGATACTGCCCTTGCTTTGGCTCCCGGCATAAGTATTGAAACGTTTCTGGTCCCTCACCGCGACGAATATTCTGAAACGGCAGGGTTCAGGATTATTACATCAGGAAAAAAATACCTGTTTATCCCCGACATCAACAAATGGGAGAAATGGGACAAAAGCATTGTGGAAGAAGTGCGGAAAGTGGACTTTGCGTTTCTGGATGCCACTTTTTATACCGCCGATGAGCTACCGAACCGCAAAATAAGCGAAGTGCCTCACCCCTTGGTCACGGAAACGATGGGGCTTTTCAAAAACGAACCAACATTGGTTCGGCAGAAGATATATTTTATCCATTTCAACCATACCAACCCTGTTTTGTGGGATGGTGTGTTGCGCAGCGATACCAGAAAGGCAGGGTTCAACCTTGCTGAGCAGGGCGCACGGTATTAGCTACTTATTTCCCGAACACCAGGTGCATGGTCTTTGCTGCCTCTTTGGCAAAAACAGCAGCTTCTTCCACCGTGGTACTCGTGTCCGTAGCCACAAAAACCTTTACATATACATAGTCGACCAGGAACAAAAAGAAATAATACCGCTGGTTGAGCCCCGAAACCTTGTTGTCCTTCACCATTTGGTCGCTTTCTTTATAGACATGCAGGTCGCTGATGCCGGGTATCACTAGGGAGGGATGGATTTCTGTCCCGTTTTCAGAATTGCCCTTCAGGTTTTTCTTGAAGAACTTGAGGGCTGCTTTATGGTTTTCGAACCCGATACGTATATCATTTACCGTTTTGTATTTCGATGTTTTTAAAGGGTTGTACCATACCCGCATGTGGGGGTTCTCGTCAGATTTTAACTGCAAGCCATTTTGGGCCATAAAAGTATCGGCAACAAAAAAGTAGGGTGCGATACTGTCATGCTTTATCCCAGATGCGCGGAGGGCCTTTGCCGGCTGAAAAGCTGAAAAACTGCAAGCAATGATGGCGAGCAGTGCTAAGCCAAATATCCTTTTCAATGAGGTTCGGGTCATGCGCTTTTCTTATTTCCCCAATGCTTTGTGGATGGTGCTGGCGGCTTCTTTGGCAAACAGGGCGGCCTCGTCTACTTTCACGTCACCGTTCACTTTTACCCAAACCTTGGCTACCACCTTGTCCACCACAAAAAGATATCCATATTCCATGGTGCTTATGCCCAGGTCTTTGTTCAGGTTTTCGATACTGGCACTTTCTTTATAGATGTGCAGTTCCGTCACACCGGGTATGTTGATCCTGGTTCCCTTCAGTTCCACGCCTTTTTGTGAATTGACAGTGAGGTTTTTTTGGTAATAATCCAGTGCCTGCTCAGGTTTGTCGAACTCCCAGCGGATATCGTTCACCACGGCATATTTGTTGTCCTTGTCCACCATGTTTGTCCAGTCATGGATGCGTTGGATGGCTCTGGCAGAGGCTTCCAGTTTGTATTTTTTGAAGAAGGCATCGTCGATAAACAACTTTTCCGAGACTTTTTCATGTCCTTCCCCTTTGGCCTGCAACATGGGTGCCTTGGCCGGTGCGGTGAAAGAAATGGTAAAGATGGCCAATGCGACACTGGCTGCGATAGTGATAAGTGTGTTTTTCATCCCTTTTTTGTTTTTCTTGTGACTGCCAAATTTAGAAAACCTTTTGATACGAGCATGATTTTTTTTGGATAGACACCCTATGAAAAGACATGCGTATATCCGTTGTAAATGATGGATCGCTAATTAATATATATACATAGTTGTTTCATTTACAAAAGATAAACTGCTACTCGTCGAGGCCAAATAAACCGAAAGTCTGTTTCGTTTGTCATTATTGATAGGTAAGCAAATACTAAAATGAAACTTATATATATATACATACTCCTGGCATCCTTTTCTCTGAAGGCCCAAAAAGTCCCCTTTGAAAAATTTCAAGATACCACCTCGGCCCTAGCCCATGATAGTTCCATCGTGTTTTTCAAAGGCACGCTAGAAGAGGCAAAAAAGGAAGCGGCACGGCAAAACAAGTACCTGTTTGTGGACTGCTATACCTCTTGGTGCGGCCCTTGCCGGAAAATGGAGCAAGAAGTGTTTGTGAGAAAAGAAGTAGCTGATTTTTTCAACAAACATTTTATCTGCCTCATGGTGGATATGGAAAAGGGAGAAGGCATTGCCATTGCCAAGGATAACAAGATCCACGGGTATCCTACGCAGTTGTATTATAGCCCGGGTGGGGATAAGGTACACTCAGGCGTAGGGTCCACTACCCCCGACAAGTTCATAGTTCAGGGGCAAACTGCGATGGACGATCAATCCAATTACAACGGGCTCAGGCGGAGGTTCATTGCCGGGGAAAGAGATATGGAATTCCTGAAAAAATTAATCTATGCCACCAATGAAGTCAATCACGATACATGTGAAAAAGCATTGGCGATGTATTGGGACATGATCCCTGAAAATGATTTTTTTACCAAAGAGAATTATGAGTTGTTCAAGTACAACGAGACAGATATCAATTCCAAAGCCTTCACTTTTGTGTACTATCACCATGACGAGTTCCTGGAAAAATTCGTGGCTAAAAAGGACTATTCAGAATATGGGGATATGGCCGATTGGATGCGGAAAAACGATTCGGACCTGATCTATAAAAAGGCGGCTGGGGCCATTAAGACCGCTGCCGACAAATATGATCCCGCACTTTTCAAAAAAGCCAAGGACATAGCACTGCGATCTAAAAACGAAGACATCATGCTGCTGGTCTGTATAGAAGAAATAAGATACTATAAACAGACCGGGAACCTGCAGCCTTACTTGGCCGATGTGACCAGATATATGTGGGAATACGGCCCCCAAAAACATTATCTATATTACACCTTTGCCAGGTCTATGTTGCTGAATACTGATAATAAAGACGTGCTTGTCAAAGCGCTGACCTATTCAGAAAAAGCGATGTACTATGATTGGTCCTACAATACCTTGGATCTGAATGCACATATCCTGTATAAATTAAAAAGGTATAGTGAAGCGCGTGTTTCTGCCGTAGATGCCATTGGCTTGGCTCAAAATTCTCAGGAAGATTCAGAATCAGCGAGCAAACTATTGAAAGATATAGATAAAGCCCAAATGATGGAACGGTCGGCCCAAAAATAACATCCTTATAAGGCCTTCTGGTTTTTGTATGTTTTCGTATATTTGGATACGTCAATATAAAGAACCAGCGCATGAAATACGTACTATTGGCTCTATTTGCTATTTCGGCAGTTGGGGCAAATGCTCAAGACAGCGGCATCAAGTTCTTTGAAGGCAGTTTTGCTGATGCCAAAAAAGAAGCCGCCAGCCAGCACAAACTCTTATATATAGATTGCTACACCACTTGGTGCGGCCCATGCAAAGACCTGGCAAAAAACACATTTCCCAAAAAGGAAGTCGGGGATTTTTATAACAACCATTTCGTTTGCTATGAATCTGATATGGAAAAAGGGGAGGGGCGGGATATCGCAAAGACCTATAGGGTTGAGGCTTACCCAACCAATTTATTCCTGGATGCTACCGGGGTCAAAGTGCATATGGCCATTGGGTCGCGGACACCAGTGGGTTTCATCGAATTGGGGAAAGAAGCGCTGAACGATTCGCTGAATCTCAACGGAATGCTGCGCCGGTTACAAGCAGGTGAAAAAGACACTGCATTCCTAAAGAAGTTTATCTATACCATGATAGATGAAAACCCTGAAAAAAGTGCCAAGGCACTCGACTTGTACTGGAAAGAAATACCCGAAACTGATCTTTACAAACCATCCAATTTTCAACTATTCCGATATTGTGAAAAGGACATCAATTCCAAGGCATTCCAATTTATTTTTGCCCACAAAGACGAATTCCTAGAGAAGTTTGTTTCCCAAAAGGATTATTCCATATATGGGGATTATGCCAGGGTATCAATGATGAACGATTCAGACTTCCTATACCTCATGGCGGCACAAGCCATAAAAGAAGCTGCCGGGCGGCATGACAAGGATATGTTCATAAAGGCTCGTGAAATAGCCATGATGTCAAAATATGATGAGGCAAAATATATAGCCTGCGTGAATGGTATAAAATATTATGAATGGACGGGAAACTGGACCCAGTTTTTTGCTGATGCCGATGAATATCTAAAAAATTACGGCTCAGACAAATTCTCTGATTATAATGGCTTTGCGTGGGAAATGGCATCCAATACGGATAATAAGCAGGTTTTGGACAAGGCATTAAGCTATGTCCAAAAATCTTTGGAATTAGGTAAAAACTATTACAACACCGATACATACGCATATGTGCTGTACAAGCTAAAGCGCTATGATGATGCAGAGACTGCAGCAAAGGAAGCCATTGGTTTGGCCAAGAGCAGTAATCAGGCATATGATTCCAGTTCCAAATTGCTGAGTGATATACAAAAAGCAAGGGACGGCATGGGGAAAAACTGATATGGCAGCGTTTGCGCAAAATCCATTAATTTTGCTTGATATACATTTAACGCAAGCTCATGCTGAAAAAGCTATTGTTCACCCTGTTATTTGCAGGTTTTTATCTCTATTCTTCTGCTGATGGCATAGTCTTTTTTAAAGGCACGTACGCAGAAGTGCAGAAGGAAGCAAAAAAGCAAAACAAACTCATTTTTATTGATTGTTTCACCACTTGGTGTGGCCCTTGCAACCGGATGGCACGGGACGTATTCCCCAAGAAAGAGATCGGCGATTATTTCAATGAGCATTTTATCTGCTATAAGTTGGATATGGAAAAGGGTGAAGGACTGGATATTGCCAAGGCCTATGTGGTGAAGTCATATCCCACCTACCTGTTTTTGAACAGCGCTGGCGAACTGGAGCACCGCACTTTGGGGTCAAAAGAAGCCTCGCTCTTTTTGGAGGACGGCAAAATAGCCAACGACCCGGAACGGAACCTACAGGGCTTGGCGGTGAAATTTGTGCGGGGGAACCACGATACCACCTTGCTGCACCAACTCATCATTGTTTCCACGGAAGTAGAACCAGAACTCAATGAAAAAGCACTTTCGGTATATTGGGATGAAGTGACCGACGCCAAACTCGTAGAAAAAAGGAACTGGGACATATTTGTGGATTATGAAAAGGACATCAATTCAAAGGCATATATCTACATCAACAAGTACCGTTCAGATTTCGATGCCCTGTATGGTGCCGATGCCGTAAGCCGTGCCCTGTTCAGCAAGGCGGGTGATGCCGTCCGTACCGCTGCGGAAACCAAAAACGAAGCCTTGTTCAAGCAGGGCATGGGCATATTGGACAAATGCCAGGACAAGGAAGTACTGAAAACCGCCGGGATGAATGTGTTGCGCTTCTACCGCAAAATGGACCGATGGAAGGATTATGTTGAGTACGCTGACCCGTTCCTGGCCAAATACGGCACCAGCCAAGAAATATACAACAGTGTGGCTTGGGAGATATTTGCCCATTCCACCGACCATGCTGCAGATGAAAAAGCATTGGTATATGCCCAAAAATCCATGCAACTGGAAAAAAACTATGGGAATACCGATACCTGGGCGAATGTGCTCTTCAAACTGAAAAGGTACAAAGAGGCTGAAAAGGCTGCCAAAGAGGCTATTGCCCTTGCAAAAAAGGAAAAACTCGATTATACATCCACCCAGGAACTGCTTGACAAAACCCAAAAAAGCCTGGCCGAATAATCCAGTATCCTTTTTGCCATGAAATATACTTCTCTCTTTTTTTTGCTGGTGCTGGCCCTATCATGTTTCAGCTTTGAGAGCGATAATCCTGCGTATAACCTGTTTGATGGAGCAGGAAAACAGGTTTCTTATAAAAACATGGTGGAGCAAGCTACCAAGGCAGATGTGGTATTTTTTGGGGAAAACCATGACAACCCTATTTGTCATTGGTTAGAACTGGAACTTACCAAAGACCTGTATGATGCCAAAAAAGACAATTTGATTCTTGGTGCGGAGATGTTTGAGGCCGACGTGCAGGTAACCATGAACGAATACCTGAATGGATATATAAAGGAAAGTGCTTTCAAGGAAAACAGCCGTCCGTGGCCGAATTATGAGACTGACTATAAGCCGTTGATAAATTTTGCCAAAGAGCATAAAATCCCTTTTATAGCCACCAACATTCCCCGTCGCTATGCCAGTATTGTGGCTGCCAAAGGCCTGGAACATTTGGACAGTATCCTTTCCAAGGAAGCCCGGCAGTGGATGGCGAGCTTGCCCATTGTATTTGATTCCAGTTTGAAATGCTATAAAGACATGTTGGGGATGAAAGACCCCAGCCATAGCGGGATAAACGTTGCCAAAGCCCAGGCATTGAAAGATGCTACCATGGCATATTTTATCTTGCAGAACCTTGGCAAAGGCAAAACCTTCCTGCACTATAACGGTGCCTATCATTCCAACAACAAAGAAGGCATTTGCTGGTACCTGAAACAAGCGCGGCCCAAGCTGAAAATCATGACCATATCCAGTACCGAGCAGGAAAACATCCATGTGCTCGACAAAGAATCACTAAACCTCGCCGATTATATCATCTGCACCCCAGAAGATATGTACAAGACACGGTAGTTGGTGAGTTGCCTGTCCCGGTTTATCGGGAGTGAGTTGGTGAATTTGCTCAAAACCAACTTCAAGTGCTTCCTCGACGTAGGAGAGGTCTATTTTGGGAGACACCATATATGTACTAAAATGCCCAATCAACAGAATTAGCCTGCTCAACCTACTCAACCCAATTAACCCAATTAACCCAATTCCAGATAACCCCAATCCACCCCACTCACCCCTTCCTCAATATCCAATTGCTCATGCTTCGTAAGCCATGTACCTGCACGGTCTTGAGGGGTTCCAGGTAGGTCGCATTCATTTCTAGGGTCAATCGTTTCAGCATGTCCATATCCACCAAAAACCTTTTTGAACCATCTGGTAACTGATATCTTCTGCCTTCGATGGGTATTATCTCGTTTTCAATCCCAACAGAAGAGGCAAGCCGGGAGAAGAAAACACCGCCGGGTTTCAAAACCTGCCACATACGCTCCACCATAGCCATAAAGTGTGCCTCATCTTTTGCGAAATGAAGTACGGCACTGCAAATGACTACATCCATGCTTTCTGGGGCGAAACTTAGGTTCTCCAAGGCTTCTACCCTGAAATGACCCGCTCCCAAGGCTGGATTGATGCTTTCTGCTCTTTTGGCGAGGTAGGCTATATCATCTATGGATATATCCGCCCCAAATACCTCATATCCCGCTTGCAGGAAATATTCAGCATTCCGTCCCATCCCGCAGCCAGCATCCAATATTTTCATGGGTGGGTTAAAGGTGCGTTTCAGGATCAGGTCTATCAGGTAGATATCGGTATGTCGTATGGGATCGAGGTTGGGTTCCAAGTATTCTGAGGTTTGCATATCAGCAAAAATAGTGGATTAGATGCCGAAAACAGCCATAATTCCAAATTGTCTATATATAGGATGTTACATTTGGAGTGTTTTTCCTATCTTTGCACCCGCAAATGGTTGCGTAGCTCAATTGGATAGAGTATCTGACTACGGATCAGAAGGTTTAGGGTTCGACTCCCTACGCGACCACTTAAAAATCAATCGCTTATGAGACATGTTCTTGTAAGCGATTTTTTTTGTTAGAACACTAAGCAGGTAATTGCGCAGCTCAATTGGATAGAGTATCCCGACCATGGTCGGGAAGGTTTAGGGTTCTACTCCCTACGCGACCACTTAAAAATCAATCGCTTATGAGACATGTTCTTGTAAGCGATTTTTATTTAGCATACATTTTAGCATACAATTGGTTTTATATTCAGGTTTGGGCAAGGATTGGCGACCATATCTTATGGGCTAAGTACCAGTGCTATCTCTCGCGCGCGTTACGAAGCTGAATAGGCTAAAACCCTGCTTTGGGCAACCTTGCCCTTTCCTTCACATACCGATTTATTTCCCCTTACCCTCCTTTGGTTTGGCATTTGTCATGTATGGGGGGACTATTGTCAGGCCGGGGGGATAGGCGGGGTTTGTGTGGGTAGGGTACTGTTTCCCATCCCTCATATAAAAATATAAAAAAAATCTATTTTCAGGTATTAACGTTTAGTATATCAACACTTTGAGCCTTTTACCCCTCGCGCGTGTGGCGCACGTCGGTATTTGGCGTGTTTCGGTTAGCTCAGACTTCCTTTCAAATACAAAATTTTAACTCGATCAATTATAGATGCTACGATTTGCGCCTAACCTGGACTAATCCCATACCTGTAATGATAAAGGTTGCCGGATGAAAAGAATATTGTTGCCCGGTCAGCTGTTTCACATATCCCAGCCTCACCAAACGTGACATGCTACGTTCACATGTTCGCGGGATAATGGCTAAGAAGGACATAATTTCCGTTTTTCTCACAATGCCGCCCTTTGAATGTAAGTACGCCAAAATAAGTTTTTGTCGCACGGTGAGCTTTGATGGGTTCTTGGTCATTGCTTTGGTACTATCTCCGCAAAGTTGAATAAAATTTAACCCATACCACCCTATTTTATGCCCATACTGGCAGGCAGAAACCGTTTTCCAATTTCAGGGTAAGGGCCAAAACCTTATACCAACTCTGGAAACGGATACCACGAAAAAATTTTTGGTCGCTTGGGTTTAAGGAAAGCACTACATTTGAGTTTTATATTAACGAATTGATTAAAGGTTGAAGCAAAAAAGATAATGCAACTGGATTACCGTAAAACTATTGCACGAGAGTTCCTAATCTTGCTTTCGACTGGAGTTCTTTCCGGGTTGTTTTATTTAGGGCTGATAATTTATAACAAATACAATGACTCTCAATTGCGAAATCTTGAAAAACAACTCCAAAGTAACAAAATTGCCCTCACTCAAAATTTTGAGGATATAAGCACTCTAAACATAAAAAGGAGAAGAACGGAAACAGACAAACTGAAAGCATTTTATGATATCCTAAAAACAAATCCTTCAGTGAAAGGCATACCGGACAATTATCTAGATTTTGAAAATGCATTGCAAGACCCAACAACTGCAAAGGAATTCCATAAGGCATTACTACAAAATCCCAGTGTGGAGGGTGTCCCCATTGACTTTGATTTATTTTCAGATAAACTAGGCTTAAAAAAAGCTCCTAATCCATATCAAAAGCAAGCGTGGGAGGCGTTAAGAGCCAAGTATAATGGAATACCTGATAATTTTAACGACTTCGTAAAAGATATAACTAATGACCCAATAAAGGCTAAACAGGCACATGACTTGCTTTCTGCTAAATACACTGGTATTCCCGATGAAACAACGTTTTACAGCCAAATTGGGTTACAGGGTAGGGCAATTGGGCAACTTGCCGATAATCTTGACACATTAACTGCGTCTTCTACGCATCTTGATTCCAATCACTATGCGGCGGCGAAAAAGTTGCAACGGGAAAACTTGGAACTTGAGAAAAGGTCTGCCCGTTTTGTATCACTTCATTTGCAAGATGAAAATATACAACACAGTATGACAGTGTTTATACTCCTTCTTCTTCTAATGTGTTATCCATTTCGATTCATTATTAATGGAACATTATGGGCCATAAAAACACTAAAGGTCAAAGAGTAAGTACATGACGAAACCACTATCATTGAAAGCAAAAAAAACAATAGCAAGAGAAATTATTGTAATTACTTCTATCGGCCTTGCATGTGCATTGTTTTATGCGGGGATTGCTATTAACGATTACATACAAAGACGAAACCGCGACAATTATCTCTCGATTATCAATCAAAATGAGATAAAGGCAACAGGTCTTAGGAGTGTAATTACGAGTTATAATTCTGCTGTTGATAAAAGAACCTTGATCTATAAAGCGACAGATAGTGCTTTTCATTTGAACATAGATTATGAACAATTTGAGCGGAACATTGCAGTGCCTGAAAATTCAAGATACATGTATAATCGGCTGTCGACAATATTTGACATGGTTGATTACAATTATTTTCTGCAAAAATTGAAACCGTTTCTTAAGAAGCCAGCCAAATCTGATAGCCTTAATTTTGAAAGTGGGGCTAAACTTTTAAAAGAAAATGAATTGCTTACGGTTAAAAAAAACAATGCGATGAATAATATTATTACCTATGAGGGTGCCAAGCGATATGCATTGGAGGCTTTCATTTGTTTACTTATCATCGCTTACCCGGTGCGATTTTTTATTCGAACCCTTGTTTGGTCAATCAAGACGTTAAAAATGAAATGATTACATTTTTCTTATTACGGCATCCTGTTGCAGATTCGCATGTCTGACATTTGGCTTTATGAGATATTGGACATGAGAACTTGTTGATGAATCGGACAAAAAATGTTATGGCAAAGAATTATGGTTAAGATAATAGTCAAATCAGGGTTGATAGTCTTATTCGGGATGTGCCTCTTAAAGATGCCATACAGCTATTTTCAACTTGTGAGGTTTGCTGGATTGGCGGGGTTTGCATGGTTGGCCTATAAAGACAGTTTCAAAACGGATAAATCCTTGATGATCCTTTGGGCGGTTTCTGCCTTGCTGATAAACCCGATTTTCAAGGTTCCACTTGGCAGACATGTATGGAATATTGTTGATGTGGTTTGGGTGGCTATCTTGCTTGTTACGGTTTTGTTTGAGGAGAATGCAAATAGAAGAAAAATCATTAGAAAAGATGAATCGCAGAAAGTGGAATTACCAACGGTAAGCCCACGGGCGAAGGAACTGTTGGAGAAGGAGTACGGGGTAAAGATGACCGACAAAGAAGCACAAGTGAAGGTGGCACGGATACAGGACTTCCTGAAGAATGGAAAACATGAAAGAGGCTCGGAAGATATTGTGGAGTAGGGCACGCATACACTTCAAACTTCGATAGAATTACAACAGCTTAAATAAGATACTCTATAAAGGTTTTCGATAAAGGTCGTTTGCGAAGATGGCTTAAGATAATTTCTTGTAGCGATTTTTTTTGACCTAAAATATCGTAATTCAATTCATGAGCCAATTAGAAAATATATTCGGCTCATATATTGCATTATTATGAGCCGAATAAACCGTATATTTGGCTCATGAAATACAATTGGCAACAGCCAGACTGGCTTCGTTTCACCTACGATCTTCAAGAAATTGAGGACGTTCTGTTCTCATTTGCGGAAGAGACGGGGCATATAACAGGTATGCTGAATGTCATGTCAAAAGAATCGCAAACCGAGACATTGGTAAACATGATGGTTTCTGAAGCTATCAAAACCTCCGAGATCGAAGGGGAATATATCAATCGCGAAGATGTGGTTTCTTCCATCCGGAATAATTTGGGACTGAATAAGGAACATACAAAGGTAAAGGACAAGAAAGCCCAAGGCATTGGTAGTTTGATGGTGGATGTTAGGCAGACCTATCAGGAGCCATTGACCAAAGAAAAGCTATTCCAATGGCACGAAATGCTGATGATGGGAAGCCAAGGAATCCAGACGGGCACATGGCGTTCTCATGAAGAACCCATGCAAGTGATATCTGGTGCTGCGGGAAAGGAGAAAATACACTTTGAAGCCCCACCTTCTAAGCAAATCCCAAAAGAAATGGATAAGTTCATTTTGTGGTTCAATGACACGGCTCCAAACGGAAACAAGGAAATAAAGAAAGCCCCTGTCCGGTCGGCTATAGCGCATCTCTATTTTGAATCCATTCACCCATTTGAGGACGGGAACGGAAGGATAGGGCGTGCCATTGCTGAGAAAGCCTTGTCACAAACGCTGAAAAGACCTGTTTTGCTCAGCCTATCCAAAACCATTGAGGGGAATAAACGCTCGTATTACCATGCGCTCGAAATTGGACAGCGAAGCAATCGGATTACCCCTTGGGTGAAATATTTTACGGAAACGACACTGTTGGCACAACGCCAGGCACGAGAATGGATTGACTTCACCCTAAAAAAAACCAGGTTTTTCGACCTGTTTAAAGACCAGTTGAATGAACGTCAGCTTAAAGTGGTTCGGCGCATGTTTGAAGCAGGCCCAGAAGGATTTGAAGGCGGAATGCGTGCGTCCAAATATGTATCGCTCGCCAAAACCTCTAAAGCCACTGCGACACGGGATTTGCAACACTTGGTAGAAATAAAGGCATTGCTTACTGAAGGTGGCGGTCGCAGCGTCCGGTACATTCTGAATGCCGAGATTTCATGATAATGGGATGCATGTAAGGTAAAGATTGCTGAACCATATAGCCAATATTTCTTATCCCTGTATTGCCTTCAAAACAATCCAAAATTATATTTAAAAATAATTAAATTTATGATTTATGTCATGAATTTAACGACTATATTATTGTAAGTGCTCTTGTGTGGCCCCTACAAGGCTTGTCATTAAAATAACTACAAATAGAGCATGCTGATGGGGTTTTCTGAAATGCCTCATCATCAAAACTTGGAGGTTTGTCATGGTAAAGGGCTCATTTGTCATATTAATTTCTTTGCTTTTCCAAGATCATGTATCTTTGTCTCGTTATATTTTATTACAAAGACAAAAAACAAATTTTATGACAACTAACCAACGCCAAGTCCCCGCACAAAAAACGGGTCTCAAACGCAGAAAGATAATCATCGCAGCCGCATCGTCCATTTTGGTATTGACTGTTGCGCTCCTGTTCGTATTCAATGTCGGCAATATCAGGAAATCGTTCGCTGGCACCAGCAAAAGAACCGTGACTACTATAAAGGATGGCAACTGGAGTGATGCCAGTACCTGGAGCGGAGGAAATGCACCTAACAACTATTCCAGCGATTCTATCGTGATCCTCAACAACATCAACTATAATGTGGATTATACGGTGGGCGATAAATCAACTACCGGTATTTATATAGCCAAGGGCGCTACCCTGTCCAACAATGGCCATACCTTGACACTGGAAAAATCGGCAAGTTTGGTGAATGCAGGAACCCTGAATATCAAATCATTGAACTTCAACGGCAATGGGGCTTCGGATCCAACCTTTTCCATAACGAACAGCGGTACTTTTACTGACCGGAGTTCACTGTTGTCTACAAATTATAACGCCGTGATCAACAATTCCGGTACTATGAGTATAAGTGGCGATACCAAAATAGATGGAAAGTTTACCAATTCTGGAACGTACACCACTGCCGGTAACTTTGACTCAGATTATGGCAAGATCGTGAACAGCGGTACAATAAGCGCTACCGGTTCATCTACCTTTACTGGCGCATATCTAAATAACAGTTCCTATGCTTCTCAATATTCTATAGGTACCACCATTGCCCTCAACTATGGTAGCAACAACAATTCCGTATCCTATATCATCAATAGTGGAAAAATGACCGTGGGTTCTTCTGGGACTACAGGATCGGTCACAATCAATGATGGGTACATAACCAACGGCAGCATATATCATGCTAAAAATGGGCCAAGCTTCACCATCTACGGTGCACTGAACATTAATACAGGCAGCCATAATGATACCAATACAATAACCAATAATGGGTTGTTTGCGGTGACGCAATCGGTAACGGCGTATCCAGTATCTACCATAGTTGATAACGACAGCTTTACGGTAGGGCTAAACTTCGCTAGCACCACTTGGTTGGTGGTGAATAAAATGGCATACCTGGGCGTGGGCAATGACCTCACCAACAATACAGGCACCCATGCCGGAATCACCAACAATGGAGGCTATATCTGGGTGGGGGACAATTTTACCAATAACTGGAGTGCCATCTATACAGGAAACGGAGGTGGTATATCCATTGGCAGCACTTTTATTAACCATAGCAGCATGACGGGGACTACCGATGTATGCGATAGGACGCCAAACCATACTGGAGATGTGAACGGGACCATGGCAAGCCAAGTAACAACCTGTTCCTATGTGCCGCCGATCAAGGGACCATCATCGCTTCCTGTGGAACTGACTTCATTTGAGGCGAAGGCCGAGGGCAGCAGTGTGCAGTTGGATTGGGCAACCGCCAGCGAAATAAACAATGACCGATTTGAAATAGAAAGAAGCGATGATGGCAGCAGTTTCAGCATGATAGGCACCGTGAAAGGGAATGGCACCACCATGAGCAAACAGACGTATTCTTTCTCCGATGTACACCCACTCTCAGGCATCGCCTATTATAGGCTGCACCAAGTGGATTTCAATGGCAAGTTCGAAAACTCCAAGATAGTGGTGGTCCATGCCAGCGAAACACCCCAAAACATCCTGGAGGTAAATGTATATCCAAATCCGGTAAAAGCAGGCGAAACACTTCATGTGGGTCTTAATGTACCCGTGAGTGAAGTATTGAACCTACAGTTGACTACGCTTAATGGCGCAAACATCTACCAAAATGAATCGCAAATAGATGCGGGCAACCATGTGAAAGACATCACCTTGCCAGGCGGGTTGAAGAACGGCACCTACCTGTTGCAAGCCACATATAGGGGCGAAAAAACCACCAGGAAAGTACAGGTGATGCAATAAGAAGAAACAAAGATCTCATACATTTTTTGGAAGGGGAGATGCCTGATTTAGGGCGCTCCCCTTTTTCGTTTTGGATAAGTATTTATATTTGTAAAAGCCACGGCACAAAAAAGAGATGAACCCCGAACAACTAAACGCTGAATTTGAACCCATCCGCAAGCCATTGAAATCTTTTCTGCTGCGCATCACCGCCAGCGTGGCTGATACCGAAGACATCATACAGGATACCTACCTGAAGGCTTTGGGTAAATTGGATACCTTCAAAGGGGAATCGTCCTTGAAAACATGGTTGTTTGCCATCGCCTCCAACCTGGCCAAAGATAACCTGCGTGCCAAAAAGCGCTGGGCAGAAAACATGAACGATATCGCCAAGGAAGCTGCGATGGGCGATCCGGTATTCTTCAAAGAAGCCATGCACATCAGGGCCACTTCCCCACAAGGGGCTTTTGAAATAAAAGAACATATCAGTTTTTGTTTTACCTGCATTTCAAAATCATTGCCCCTGGAGCAGCAGGTTTGTGTAATGCTGAAAGAAATCTATGAATTCAAAGTGCATGAAATAGCCCAGATCATTGACAATAATGAGGCCATGGTAAAATACTACCTGCGGGCGGGTCGCGGAAAAATGGTCACCATATTTGAAGGGAGATGTTCACTCATCAACAAAGAAGGCATTTGCCACCAATGCACCGAACTGAACGGCATTTTCAACCCGGGGCAAAAGGTGCAGGAAGAGCTCCTGAAAATTGAGATGGCATGCGAAGGGAACAACCCCGACCGGGAACACCTGTTTGACCTGCGGGCCAAGTTGGTGCAGGGCATAGATCCTTTTGAATCCGGGGCGGCTGAATTGCAACTGCATCATTTAGAGTTTGATAGACAAGTTATGGAAAATATTTGAGATTTGGTTTATCGTTTTTGTGGCCTTGTGCGTCAAAACCACAAACGAAGCAATAATGAAACAATTAACAACCATGCTCCTCATGACAACTATCATTACCTCTACCCATGCACAAAACGGCAAAGCCGTCACCGTGAAAAAAACCTTCAGCCGCGAAACTTCAGTCAGTATAGTCATCAAAGCCAGCCCGGCTACCATCTGGGCCCTGCTCACAAACGCAAAAGACTATCCGAGATGGAACAGTACGGTTACCTCCATCGAAGGGAAAATAGCCATGGGCGAAAAAATCAAGCTTCGCTCCACCTTGGATGCCAAGCGCACTTTTAAACTAAAAATTAAGGAGTTTGATACCGAAAAAAGGCTGGTATGGGGAGATGGTCAAGGCAACCGCATCTATACCCTCACCCACAATGGCGATGGGACCGTTACCTTTGCCATGGATGAAAAAATCGGGGGGCTGATGTTCCCTATGTATGGTAGCTATATCCCGCCATTTGATGCCTCATTTGAGCAATTTGCCGCCGACCTGAAAAAAGAAGCTGAAAAACATTAATAACCAATAAAACCACTGATATGGAACAAGGCACCAAAGACAATCCCTGGAACCTGAAAACACCACCCTTGACTTCTGAATACCAGATGTACAAGGACACCAAAGATGGCAAAGACATTATAGTATGTACCGTGGGCAAAACGGTATTGCACTATGACTACCGCAGCCTGAACGACCTGCACCAAATGCTGAAAAAACATGGCGACTGGATGGAACTGGGCTCAGCCGACGAGCAAAAACCTGCCAAAGACGGCACGGTAGAAGCTTGGGGACGCGCTGAGAACAATCCCGTAGGCGGATGGTACGGCCTGAAAAAAGGGCTTCGTGGCCGTTTTGGCATGTACATCCCGCCGCTTATGGAAACCCTTGGCTTGGCCGAAGTGACCCATGATGCCAAGGGCAACAAGATGCGGGCTATATAATCGTCCTAAGTTTCCCTACCAGATCACTACACGGTCTTTTTCTGGTCTCCAGAGCGGTGCCCCTTCTTTGATGCCAAAGGCTTCATAGAATTCGGGGATATTGCTCAGGGGGCCATTGGTCCTTAGGTCTGCCGGGGCATGCACATCGGTATGTATCTGGTTGGCCAGGCGCTCGCTGCGCTGTTGTACCATCCAGCCCAAGGCATAACCCAGGAAATATCTTTGCAGGGGCGTTAAACCGGCTACCTTCTCGCCTTTTTTGTATTCATCCGTTTGCTTGAATGCATCCAGCCCGATGACAATGCCGCCCAAGTCAGCAATGTTCTCGCCCAGGGTGGCTTTGCCATTCACGTGCATGCTGTCGAGCACCACATATTTGTTGAATTGGTCCACATACATCTGCGTACGGGTTTTGAATTTGTCTTCATCGTCTTTGGTCCACCAGTTGTGCAGGTTTCCTTGTGCATCGAATTGGTGGCCTTCATCGTCAAAACCGTGGGTGATCTCATGCCCGATGGTAGAACCACCAGCGTAGCCATAGACCAGTGCATCGTCCAGTTCATCATCTTTATAGCCGGGCACCCCAAACGCAGCCGCAGGCAACACGATTTCGTTGTTCGATGAATTGTAATAGGCATTGTATTCTTGTGTGTTCATATCCCAAAGCTGCCGATCCACCGGTTTACCCAGTTTTTTGATGCTGAATTCAAACCAAAAATGATCTACGTTGATGGCATTGCGCACAAAGGCCTGTTTAGAAATGTCCATTCCCGTAAAGTCTTTCCATTTGTCAGGGTACCCGATTTTTTTGGTCACTGCATCCAGTTTTTCCACAGCTTTTTTCCGGGTGGCATCGCTCATCCAGCTTTCGTTCAGCAAGTGTTGTTTATAGGCTGCCAGTACAGCATCTACAAGTTTCACATATCGTTCCTTGGTTTTTGCCGGAAAATATTCCTTCACAAAGCTCTGACCGAGAAGTTCTCCTATCGCCCCGTTTTCATAGTCAATCACCCTTTTCCAACGTGGTTTTTGTTCCTTGGTCCCAGTGAGTGCCGTGCCGTAAAAAGCAAACCTGGCATCATCGTATTTTTTGCCAAGCTTGTCAGCATACCCCACGATCAATTGAAAACGCAGATAATCTTTCCAGGTATTTATAGGGAACGACTTCAGTGCCGATTCTAAGCCCGCAAAAAATTCGGGTTGGCCCACGATCACTGTATCTTGTGCCGGGATACCACTCTTGGTGAGGAAGTTGCCCCAATGCATGGAAGGCACAAGTTTGTCAAGTTCTGCCAATGGCATTTTATTATAGTTTTTATACGGGTCGCGCAAGTCTTCCAGCTTGCGGGATATCTTGGCGAGTGCTGTTTCCAAGGCCATCACATCGTTATTGCCTGGCGTGTAAGGCGTACCGTTAACATCTGCCAAGGTGCTCGCCATGTATTTCATATAGGCATTCCTGATGCCTACGGTGCGGCTATCGTTTTCCAGGTAATAATCCCGGTTCGGCATGCCCAAGCCACCTTGGGCAAAATGCAGGACCATCTTTCCACTGTTTTTTTCATCTTGGGCCACCCCCATGCTAAAGGCTTCACCCACATTATAGGATTCCAACCGGGCCAGTTCATCCACCAAGCCATTGATATCCTTTATGTCGCTTATCTGTTGCAGTTCAGGTTTTAGGGGTTCTATACCCGCTTTGTCCATGGCAGCCGAATCCATGGCGCTGCCATATAGGTCGCCGATCCTTTGGGTCACGCTGTTTTTGGGTGCGTCTTTGGTATTGGCAGCATCCTCGCTTATTTTCCTGAGGTTCACATATATTTCGTCCTTTACCATGTTGCCAATGCCCCATCGGCTTTCGGAGGCAGGTATGGGGTTGTTTTTCAGCCAGGTACCATTGGCATAGCGGTAGAAATCCTTACCCGGGTCCACGGTGGTATCCATGTCTGCGCGCAGGATATCGGGTTTGTCAGATGCTGTTTTCTTGCTGCCACATGAGGCCAAAAAAGCCAAGACAGCTATCGCAATTAGATTCTTTCCCATCGTTTTCATGATTGGTTCTTTAGTATTTTTTTCAAACTTACATGAATTTTGCTAAACCATGTAGCTGTCAGTCTGCTGCGTTTTTTGAAAAAGCGCAACATCTCTATGGCTTGGCAGGCGATGATTTGCCCAAAATACCTAAGTTTGCAGCTTAAATGTGTTCCTTTGAGGACGAAGGGGCATGGTTGTTAAAAAAACATAAATATAAATACGATATGGCTGCCAAGGAACTCTGGAAGAACTGGGACGAAGAAAAGCATTATGGCGAACTCTTTTACAAACGCGCAACCGGGGAATCGCCAGAAATGGAATCTTC
>Ga0206962_1162_pt1 | contig 19691 bp, 20 predicted proteins | sample Alteio_BWOrgHeat_27_FD_153241 | JGI IMG/M metagenome (GOLD analysis project Ga0206962, IMG submission 153241) | Enriched cells from forest soil in Barre Woods Harvard Forest LTER site, Petersham, Massachusetts, United States -... | ecosystem: Environmental > Terrestrial > Soil > Temperate forest >...
ACAACAAGAATAATGAGTTCCAAAACTAAGAAAACCACAACAACACAAGCCGCAAAGCCTGTGGATGTTGATTCATTAGATTTTCAGGCCTTGTCCTTAGATCAGGTCATTAAAATGATTGATACCGACGAGAAATATGATCCTATCTTTGACCGTTTAAATTCAATGTTTTTAGATTTCTCCAATAATATGTCAGAATTAGATGAACAGCGTCAGCACGTCGTCGAACTTATGAATGGTATTCACGCGAAGTTTAGAAAGACTGATGAAGGCACTAACTATTCTTTAGGAGAAGGAGGTAGTGATTTTTCTGATGATGAGGTTGACTCTAATAATTCTTCATCAGAGGAAATGATTATTACTAAACCTAAGAAAGCTGTTACTAAGGCACCAAAACAGGAGAAGCAAGAAGAAGAAAAAGAAAAAGAAGTAGAAGCTGATGAGGAAGGAGATCAAGATAAAGAATCAGAAAATGATGTTAAAGAAGCAGAACCAGAAGCCGAAAAACCAAAAAAGAAGGCCGCACCTAAGAAAGAAGTTAAGAAAGTAGAAAAAGAAGAAGATAGTGAAAATAATGAAGGCAGTGAAGGTAACGATAATGCTGACGATGAAGAAGTTGTCGCGGAAGAACCTAAGAAAAAGCCAGTTAAAAAAGCAGCAGTAGCCAAGAAAGCTCCAGCTAAAAAAGCAGTATCAAAGAAAACAGCTGAACCAAAGCCGATTGCTCTAGAAGAGAAAGAGGATAGCGAAGAAGGAGATGGAGATGAAGAAAAGAAATCATCAGAAGGATCCGATAACGAAGAAGGAGAGAAAGATGCCGATGCGGACGAAGAGGAGGAAGAAGTTAAACCTAAGAAGTCAGTTAAAAAGGCACCAGCTAAAGCAGCAGCCAAGAAAGCTCCAGCAGCTAAGAAAGCTTCAGCAGCTAAGGCACCCAAAAAGGCACCAGCAGGTCCAACAGCTAAGGCTCCAGCAAAGAAAACAGCAGCCAAAAAGGGAGCCAAGAAAAGCTAAAAATTAAAAATTGATTTATTAAACCAATATTATTAGTTTATTTAGTTATTCAAATATATTTATGCGCATATTATTAGAAAATAGTTTAGAAGCCAATTATGAAGAATATTCACGGTTAAGAAATAGTAATAGATTTTTAACTAGAACAATATATGAAAATCAGTTACCTATAATACCATCAGTACCTTTACAAAAACCTTTACAGGTACCTGATAGGTTAAGCTGTCGAATAATACAGAAAAGACAGGAATCAGAAAGAATATGTCATCCTATATCTAATTTTTGGATACCGTTATATCTTCCTCCTCGTCCTTGTTATTATGTACCTCAGAGGATACCTTATCAAACAATTTGTCATAATCCACCAATAATTCATGGATACAATAATTGTTATTTTTATAGATAGCAATAGTAAGAGAATAATCAGAAAAATTGATTAATCATCAGAAATTTGATACTTTAATAAATGAAGTGAATTTTTAATAAAGTAGGAAAGGTAATGCAAGATCCAAAATTCGCAAAAACATTTGAAGACTTTTATTTAGAATTAACTTGTCTGAATTATATTTCTAAGACTGGTTTCAAACAATTCTCAATTGAAGACCTAAAAAATCTATCATATCTGAAATTACTAATTCCAATTTATAGAAGGCTTCAGAAAGAAGGAACAGGAGAAGGAAATAATAATAATTTGACCCTCGAATCTATACTGTTAGAAAAAGATGAGGATAATGATAAGGAACCTGATAGATTAATCGAAGATGCACCTGGAAGGTTAGATCAGGAAAATAAAGTAATGTATTATCCATCAGCACCAATTATCAGTCTACTTAATAGGGAGGAAGAAGAGGAAGCAGAAGATTTAGGAGAAGAGGATACATCTGAAGACTTGGAAGGTGATTTGCAGTTCGCTAATCTAACTGACACAGCTTTAATACTTTTGGCTAAAATTCGGCCAGAAAAAGTGGTCGCCGAAGGAGAAGAAGGAGGAGGAGGAGATCATTGGTTCATAGTTGAACATGTATCTGAGGAGCAGGAGGTTGAAGTAGTATCAGAAGCTGAAGAAGGAGATGAAGGGTTAGCTAGAACAGTTGACCAATTGATCGATGATATTAAAACAGAATGTCAAACAGATCTCATTGCTCCTCTATTAATGTCCTCTTAATTATTTTATTTATAAAAAATTGATAATAAAATATATTGATTTATTAAGGATATATCTATTATTTTTATCAAATCTTAGGGTAAAAATAATGGAGGCCTCACAGCAACAATCAATAAAGGACTCAGAAGTCGGTTATCCTGACACAATAACTGAAAATGGAGCACCAGCTTTCTCTACTACAAATAAGTATTGTCTAGATTTTTTCGCATCATGTATTAGGGATACGCCCGAAGATAAAATTAGAAATCTGATCACAGATTCTTGGTCTACTGATCCGAGAAAGACTTTAGCTATTCTACTTCATCTTAGAGATTGCAGATCAAGTAAAGGGAATAAAGGAGGTAAGGGTGAAAAACTATTAACGTATTTCGGATTAATCTGGCTACGAGAGTTTTATCCCCGTACATATCTCCTCAATTTACCAACCTTTATTGAACACGGTTGTCTCAAGGATCTATGCAAGTTAGTAGAACTGTTACATCAGAAACGTTGTGACAAACTGGGCCAAGGTACCTGGGTAGAGCTTGAATTGATGGCTGAATTTGTTAGGGAGGATATTAAAAAGATTAATAATCATGATGATAATAGTGAGAATAAGAAGATTCCTGTGACTCTCGCTGGTAAATGGACTCCGACTGAGTCAACTCACTTTGATCATAGAAAGAATGGTAATCAAGCTTGGCTCCTAGCCCATATACTTTACCCAGAGAAGAAAGGAGCTATGGCCATGAGACAGTATAGAAAGGATATAGGTAGACTTAGAGAAAATATAAAGGTTGTCGAACGATTAATGTCTTTAAGTCGATTTGATGAGATTGAATTTGCAACATTGCCGGCGAAAGCCCATCGACTACTCAGAAATGCTTTTAATAAAAGAGTTCCAGAGAAATATAATCAGTATCTTGAATTACTTAGCCAAGGTAAGACGAAAATCAATTCAACAGGTACTCAACCACATGAGTTAGTCAATGTTTATTTGACAGCTGGTAGCACTTTGGATCAAACTATTGAAGGACAATGGACCGACTTAATTAAAAAGCTTGTGTCAGGACAATCATTAGGTTCAAGTTTAGCGATTAGTGATGTATCTGGATCAATGGAAGGGTTGCCAATGCAAGTGTCTATCGCTTTCGGCATCCTTCTGTCTCAGCTTCAAGAAGAACCTTTTAAAAATAGATTGATTACTTTTTCAGAGAAACCGGAGCTACATGAAGTAAATGGCCAAACTCTATTTGACAAAGTTAAGAATGTTAAAAATATGGCTTGGGGTCAAAATACCAATTTATTGGCCGTATTCAAACTGATCATATCATTTGCCAAACTGAACCAAGTATCACAAGATAAAATGATCAAAACCTTATTCATCTTCACAGATATGCAATTTGATGCAGCAGAGCCAAGCAATTGGAAAACAACTTACCAAACTATTCAAGATATGTATAGAGAGGCTAATTACTTAGTCCCAAACATTGTCTTTTGGAATCTCAGAGATACGAATGCTTCATTTCCTACAAAATCAGATACAGAAGGTGTTGCTCTAGTCTCTGGCTTTTCCTCCGACTTATTGAAAGTATTCTTATCTGGTGACCTAACAGATATGACCCCGGAAAAAGTCATGAATCTGACAATAGATCCTTATTTAGAACTAGTAATTGTAGATCCTTTGGATTTGAAAAAAGTTGATAATTAAATTGAATCACGAATAAGGATATAAGTATTAAAATAAGTATCGGTCGCTGTATAGTGGCTATTACAGCAACACATTCAAGATAAAGAAGATGTCTTCACTAAAACCTAGCTTTTTAAGGCCCTTTACAGCAATGTTTAATATATAAGGGCCTTGTGACCAGTCCAAAAACTCTTAGGGATCTTGCAGCAATTTTACAGTTAATGTTTACTTGAAAGGATTCCTGTTATCTGATTCCTGTTTAGGGATTAGTTACAGCAAAAATACAACTAATCTAGTCTTGATTCTTGCATAAGGATTATTTACAGCAACATCTTATCACAGTTCTTGTTGAAAGAATTGATTCTGGTTCCTGTCTAGGGATTATTAACAGCAATTACTTATGGATGATGTATTGAAGAACCGTAAAAAGTTTTTCAATTGTAATTCCTGGTTTAGGGATTATACAGCAACACATACTTACCTTATGCACAAAAATAGAAATCATACAGCAACAACATACTTGAGAAATGTCTTATCTATACTGATTTCTGACACAAAAAAATAATGATCTTGCAGCAACAAAAACCTTTTTTTATAGGGAGATCAAAGGATCATTGAAAAAGTGAAATAAAATTATAATTATTTTATATTTTTAATATACAATAATTATATAACTTATTAAAATGAGTATGAATATCCAAGGGTTGACCGATATTATTGATCCATTTTACAGATATAAAATGCAAAAACTAAATGTGGTAAGTCAAAAGAACAAAACAGTAATAAATAATTTTGGTAAAGTTGCTACCGATTTAGAAAGGCCACCAGAACTTCTATATAACTATTTTAAAAAGAAGTTCAGTATTTCTATGTCTTTACAGGATAACAATACTGTTTTAAGTACTACGGCTAAATTATCATATGCTGACTTTGAGAAAGTGTTGAGGGAATTTATAGAAGAATATGTATTATGCCCTAAATGTAGATTACCTGAATTAGTATTAAATGTTAAAAGTAGAATATGCAAAAGTTGTTCTTATCAAAGTAATATAAGAAAATAACAATTAATTTATAATAAATGGTTAAACCAGTAAGAAGATCAGGCCGAAAGAGGCCAAATAAAGATACTAATGATGATCCTCCACCTAATCCTCCTAATAAAAATAAAAGAGCTAAAACAGATAAGGAGTTATTGAATTTATTATTAGGACCAGATCTTTTAGATGATGATGATGATGACTTGGATTATGAAGAAGGTGATGACTTAACAGGTATAGTTATTGAAGAACCCTGTCCAAATCCTCTATGTGATCATAAAGTACATGATCTTAACACCTTTAAAGTAGTTTATCCAAAGACCCTTAATAATATTACTGATCTAATCTCTCTTGGTAAAACTTATCATTGCAAAATGAATATGACATACTTTGGCCTAAACCTCAAACTTATGTGTAACTTAGTTGAACCATTAACACAGTTACAGAATATGGTCGGCTTATCAGTTATTAAAGAAAATATGGTAAATCAAATCATATTTTTCTTACAGAAGCTGGACCATAAGGAGAAATGTGGTACCTGTATAGAATGTATCTATGATAAACCTTGTACAAAGATTCTCAATAATGATATGCTCCATACAGTCATAACTGGGCCACCAGGAGTCGGCAAGACAGAGTTAGGTAAGATTCTAGGTCAAGTTTATAAAGCCATGGGTATCCTATCATCGGGCCATCTAAATATTGCCACAAGGTCTGATTTGGTCGGTAAATATTTAGGTCATACAGCCGACAAAACACAAAAGTTCATTGATTCATGCAAAGGAGGAGTTATGTTCATTGATGAGGCTTACTCTCTGGGAAATAAGGAAGGTAGGGATAGCTTTTCTAAAGAATGCCTGGATACATTAAATTTGAACATGTCAGAGCGACGCGATTTTCTCGTAATTATTGCCGGTTATGCTGAGGCTTTAGATAATTGTTTCTTTGCTTACAATGAAGGATTGAGACGTCGGTTCACTTTCCGTTATGATATTGAGGGATATAGTGGCTCTGAACTTAGTGAAATCTTTGTTCTAAAAATTAAGAATGATGGCTGGTTAATTGATCAGAATATTGGTAATATAAGTCAGTTCTTTGAAACCAATCTGAGATACTTTCCTCATTTTGGTGGTGATATTGAAAGCTTCTTATTGAATTGTAAAGTTATTCATGGCCGTCGTGTTGTATTTATGGATCAAATTCATAAAAAGGTATTATCTTTGACTGATATAAATGAAGGATTAGAAAAGTTTGTTCAACATAGAAAATATAATGAGGATAAGAATAAGATGTCTGATAGTGTTAAAAGGATATATCTATAAAAAAAAGATGATAATTATTTACTATATTGCATTATGATTATAATGTAATATATTCAAATAAAAGAAAATGATAATACAACAACAAAGTAAGCCCAGAAAAAAATTAATAATATTTTTTACCTTATTAAGTCTGGTCATGCTACTTGTTTGTTTAGCCGGTATAATGATATTTGAGGAATCCGGTTATCAACTTGATGCTATTATCTATTTTATTATAACTGGAGTAATCTGTTTAATCTGTTTCGCCATTATTCTTTATAATACTGTAATGTTGATAAAAGAAAATAGGAATAATTATAATCCTTTAGCTAGTACAGCTGATCCATATATTGTTGATGCAAGTACTTCTGATTAAACCTGTTGTCCAGGTGAACCCTTTGGGTAATTCATTTATTTATAACTTATAATTTGTATTTCTTCTTAAACTCTTCTGGTGTCATCACATCAATACTTAGCTCAATAGCCTTAGTATATTTACTGCTGCTAGGATCAGAATAGATTACCAAGCTGGTATTCTTTGAAACACTAGTTGTAACAGAACCCCCATTATTAACTATAAAGTCCTCAAATTCCTTATTTCTGAATCCAGTAAACACCACTTTCTTATCTTGGAACAGATTACCTGTTTTCTTAACAGGTTTAACTGGCTTCTTCAGTTGAGCAATATTAATTGTATTAATTTTTGACAACTCATCAAAAAATTTAACAAATTTGGGGAATTCTTGGGAAAACTGAGTAGCTAAAACTGTGTCGAAACCATCAATCTCTAAGACTTTATCAATTAATTCCTTCGAAGTCCATTTTTCGTTCATAATATTAGGATAAGATGATGTTATCAGTTGTAATTTCCTAGTACCTAAACCTCTACCAAAAACACCTGAGGCCGCCATTAGAGTTGATAAATCGGATACATCGAAGGCCGTCCTCATATTATCATATACTTTTTTTACTAATTTATCACCTATACCCTCGATTTCTGCTAAGTCATCTGGTTTCGCAACAATAATATCCTTAATTGTCGTATAACCATTATCAACCAATTTAGTAACAATGCCTTCACTAATATATTTAACTCCTAGGACCTTGAAGAAATGAGTTATCTGTTTAATAATTATTGTATCGTTTGCCTGGCCATGAATATCTTGAACAATAAGATCTATACCTGATTTGTTCCATTTATAAGCAATTGTGGGTAATTTTGGCTTACCTGAAGTCGATGGCTTCAAGACTTCTAAAATATAAGGTATGACATCACCACTTCTCACAATTTTGATAACAGATCCAGGTCCCAATTTATTATCAACAACATATTTAGCATTATGGGCTGTCACATTACTTATTGTTACTCCAACAAGTTTTGTTGGTACTATTTTCACTACTGGTTTAATATATCCTAGCCTAGTTACGGACCATTCAATATCTTTGACAGTCACTGTTGCAACTTGATCTAAAAGAACCATCTTGAAAGCAAAGCCGGATGCCGGATTAGCTATTGTTGTGTCATAAACTTTGGAAGAATCTTGGACAACTAGACCGTCGACTTCATAAGGAGAATTAGCCCGTCTATCTTGTATCATCTTACTTAGCACATCATAGGTTAAAACTTTTAGGACTTTATATGTCACTGTTGGGAAAGCCCATTCTTCCAGCTTTTTCATTTGTTCTTCTTGTTTCAATTTAGGGTTTATTACAGCATAACCTACAAAGTCAGTGATTTTAGCTAGGTCAACTGAAAAGTTCTTCGAATTGACAAGACCGGCCACCGTATTTCTGGCATTTTTGTAATTATCTTTAATTTTGTCAAAGTTCTTTTTGCTCATGATGATTTCACCACGAATCGCTGAACCATCTGGTATCTTCCCTGGTTGAAATTTACCGTTTAAAAGATAAGGTATAAGATGTGTTATATCTTGACCGGAAGTCGAATCTCCTCTAGTATATAGCTTAAATTTTCCATTTTTCTTATGAAGAAGACCAGAGACACCATCAAGTTTATCACTGACGACGAATGGCCCTTTATACTGACTTAACCATGTCTCTAATACTTTGGTATCCGGCTTAATCTTATTTAAAGAAGCCATAGGGTACGGTAGATCGACTTTACTTTTACTAATGGGAAGAGCCCCAACCATTTCTAAATATTTATTTTGTGGATCTCTTTCTTCCAAAACATCTCTTAATAAATCATAGACGGCATCAGGTACTAATGATTCTGATGTATTATAGTAATAATGGGACAATTCTTTGAGAAGAGTTACTAAGTCATCCACTGTTATATCGTATTTAGCAAATTGGTAAGGATCAGCAAGAAGATCAGGTAAATGTTTCTTCAAACTATTAATTTTGTCATGAGAGAACATTTCTATAATATAATAATAATACTATTTGTTATATTACTATAATATTATATTATTTTATCAATTTTTATGTGATTATATAATATAATATAATATAGTTAATCATGAGTGCTTTAGTTAATGCAATTCAAACGATTGCTTCACCGATCAACTCTGTCGCGTCAGCAACTCTTGGTATTAATGCGATACCTCAATTTGCTCCTGATAAAGTTTTAGTTTATACTGATTGTGTCCTAAATTCAAATATTAGTACTAAGTATAAAGAAATAGGGATGGGTACTTATACTGAGGGCATGATAGCTGGATTACATTTTAAAGATATTGTTGGTATAAGACCGGGTCAAGATACTAAAGTGACTATTTTTAATCAGCAAAATCAACCATTCGTCATAACACATTCAATGGGCGATCAATGCTTACCTGATTTGTGGAAGAATCAACTTACACGGTTAATTGTGGAGAGAGTTAACCCGGTCCTTAAGGAAGGTTTCACGGCTAGTCCTTTAGCCACTCTTCTCAACATTTTAATTTTTCTTTTGATATTATTTATTATTTATAGGTTAGTTCTTGTTATTCTTTAATGAGTTTGTAATAACATATAAAAAAATAATATCAACACATAATATAGATGAGTTTAAAGAAACAACTCTTAGATCCTTTGGGAACATTGTGTAAAATTGTTGCTCTAAACTTTAGTGAAATACATACCAAAATAAGTATTCATGATCATGTTTTATCTTTACATAAGCCGGACAACTATCAATCATTAATACGGATGATCAATGGGGACAGCAAGGAGAATGTGAGTGAACTATTTTATGCAATTATGAGAATTATAAAATGGTATTTATATAAACCAGCAAACCAGGGAGAAATTGTGAAAGAGGAAAGTGTTGAAGAGGTAGATGAAGATTCACCTTTCAGTTCACCAAAATATAATGAGTCGAACGAAGAGAAAATAAATAAAATAAATAAACAAAAAGAAAAGAAGGAAGAAGATGATTATGAAAACTGGATAGCAATTTGTGAAAGTAATGAAATTAAAAGGTTAGTGACATATGCTTGTAATGCATTGAGGAAGTTACAAGAGACTTATGAGTATGGCAATGTGATTTTAGCCGTTCAATTCTATATTAATATTTTAGAAGATGCTGTGTTAGGCAAGTTTAATGATAAGAAATTGCCTAAATATATAACAAAGAAGGAAAGGGAATTTGAGAACTTATTGGATTATGATAAGTTGAAGAACTTTTGGGATCTGAAGAAGTTGAAGAGGATCTGTGACCTATATGATAGTGTTTTCTCTGTCTATGAAGATGATGAGATGCCTGGACCAGAGAAAGCGGCATTAGTCGATGGATACATGCGATCCATCAATTCCATTCTAAAATTAACAGATGCTGATTTCCAAAAACTGATTCAGAATAGTAGCAAAGGATAAACATATATAAAGAGAGAGTAAAAAATGATATAAGACTTTGGTACTATGTTATAGTATAAAAGTTATGAGCATCAACTATATGTTTGATACTAAATCTGTTGTCCCATCCTCTATTGCTAAAAGAAGTAGTAGAAGTAGTATTAAAAGAAATATTCAAAAGAGGCGAAGGCTAGATGAGCTATTAAAGGATCTAGAGAATAAACATAATGATGATTCTGACAGTGATAATGAAGATGGGGATAATGAAGACGATTTCTATTTCGATACAGATGTCTCTTGTAAAGATAACAGGATCTTTTTCAAGACCAATGTCACTCAGAATTCGGTTGAGAAGTTAATCAAGATAATTGAATCAAAGGTTAGGAAGTTTAAGAAGGTATCCTCACATAAAATGATAAAGTCCGCTGAGCCGACACCAATATATTTACATATTACCAGTTATGGTGGAGATCTGTTTGCTTGTTTTAGGGCAGTTGATGCAATAATCAGATCCGAGATACCGATATACACAGTTGTCGATGGATATGCGGCATCAGCGGCAACACTTATGAGTATTGCTGGGAAGAAAAGATATATGACTCCATCATCTTATATGTTGATTCATCAGCTATCCAGTGGCGCTAGTGGCAAGTTCTGGGAAATCAAAGATGATTTTGAGAACTGTGAAACATGGATGAATGACATTTATAACCTATATACGGAGCATACTAATCTGACTAGGGAGCAATTAGAAGAATATTTATCTCATGATCTATGGTGGAAGGTTGACCAGTGTATTGAATCTGGGTTAGTTGATAGCATTTACACTAATGATAAAATCTTGTAAATTGATAAATTAATAATAAAATTACCGTTATTCGGTAATTTTGTTGATACATTATACTTATTCTATATGATTACCGGCCCCTTATCACAAAACGAATTCACAATAAAACATAAATCATAATGAAAACGATATTGAAAACACATTTATTTAACAGCTAAACTAATGTGTTGTAACAATATGGGTTAAATTATGATGAAATTCATATTGTGAATCCATTTTGTGATAAGGGGCCCGGTAACTATTAAAGTAAAATTACTTTGGTATCTATTATATGGGTAAAAAGTATAATAGCCGACACATTATAATAGATAATCGACTGTTGTACTTTTCAACTCATACAATTGAACCATAATACTGATTCTATATGATTACCGGGCCCCTTATCACAAAACGGATTCACAATATGACATAAATCATAATGTAACCGATATTGAAAAACACATTTGTTTAACAGCTTAACAAATGTGTTTAACAATATAGTTTAAATTATGATGGAATATATATTGCTGATCCATTTTGTGATAAGGGCCCCGGTAACTTGTATTGGTATTATTATTCTGATATTAATTGTACTTTTCCATCCATACAATTGAACCATAATACTTATTCTATATGATTACCGGGGCCCTTATCACAAAACGAATTCACAATATAGTATAAATCATAATGTAACCGATATTGAAAACATATTTATTTAACAGCTAAATTAATATGTTTAACAATATCGTTTACATTATGATGGAATCTGTATTGCTAATCCATTTTGTGATAAGGGCCCCGGTAACTATTAAAGTAAAATTATTCTGATATCAACTTTATGGGTGGAAAAGTATAACAACCGTTGTATTATAATAGATAGTCGTCTGTTATACTTTTTCACCCTTATAATTGATACCATTATATTTATTCTATATGATTACCGGGCCCCTTATCACAAAACGGATTCACAATATGACATAAATCATAATGTAACCGATATTGAAAACATATTTGTTTAACAGCTAAATTAATATGTTTAACAATATCGTTTTCATTATGATGGAATCTATATTGCTGATCCATTTTGTGATAAGGGCCCCGGTACCTATTAAAGTAAAATTATTCTGGTATCAACTTTATGGGTGGAAAAGTATAATAGCCAATGCATTATAATAGATAGTCGACTGTTATACTTTTCCACCCTTATAATTGATACCATTATATTTATTTTATATGATTACCGGGCCCCTTATCACAAAACGAATTCACAATATGACATAAATCATAATTTAAACGATATTGAAAAACATATTTGTTTAACAGCTAAACAAATGTGTTTAACAATATGGTTTTTATTATGACAGAATCCATATTGTGAATTCGTTTTGTTTGTCGGGCCCTGGTACCTATAATTTTATTATTATTAACGATAAAAATATTTATTTGAATATATTGGTCAAGTAGCCGACAATACCTCCAGTACTACCACCAATACTAGCTCCTATTAAGGCTGGAATGATACCAAAGATTGAACCGATGCCACCTAAAACAGTTCCACCAATGATAATACCAGAAGCAATTTTAACATTTTTAATTATTACTTCTTTTTTATCTGGTATCTGTTCTAAAATAGTTACTGTTTCATTTGTAACTGTAACTGTCTTTTCTACATTATTTGCTGATATATTAAGATTAGATCCTTGATCATGTACCATAAGAGATAACATTTGTAAAGAATCATGTAAATCAATAAGATCTTTTTCTAAATCTTTAATATCATCATTCCTTTCTTTCATAATTATTTGATTTATTTCATCATCTTCTACTTCTACTACTTCAACTAACTGATCAAATAATTGAATATCAGTTTGCATCTTTCTCTACTATAATTATATATTTATAAAATAATATGGTCAAAGAAGACCTAATTTATCCTAATAACCGGATAAGGATTGGCCAAAATGCGATAGAGAATGATAACCTAATTAAAGAATCTAAGGAAACAGATATCTGGTTTCATATTAGTGGTTTACCATCATGCCACCTAATAATAGATGTTTCAACAGAATATCCTTTAACAAAACAGATGATTTATTATTGTGCTAACCTAGTCAAAGAAAATACAAAGTATAAAAACTTACCAAAAATTAAAGTTAATTATTGTCCAATAAAAAATGTCAGTCGAACAAAGGTTCCTGGAAAAGTTGTTTTAAAAGGCAAAGTAAACAGTATCATAATATAAAAAATTGATAAAAGGACAATTTGTTAAATTTATTAGAGTTAATAGTTAAAGTAATAAGTAATAATGAGAAAATCCTTATCAGTATTAGGCAAGTCTCCAAAGGTTAAACCATTTGATAAGTCTCTAAAGGCTAAACAAAAATGTTCATCTAGAGAAGTCAGAACACCGAAAAACAGAGAAAATAAAGAATTGGGTTACCGCAGTCATTTGCAATCAATATGTAATGCCAAAGAAGAATTGTCGGCAACGTTGAATAAGGCTCAGAGAGTTAAACCAGAATATTCAATGAAAGCCAGAACTATGGAAAACAGAGAAAATAAAGAATTGGCTCACCTCAGTTATTTGCAATCGAGATGTGATGCAAAAAAAGAATATTATGATGTTTGTCGAAAGAAGGAAATGAAGGTCAAGAAAGAACAGATAATCAATCCAGATCTAACTTGGGAGCAAGTGACTTTTGATCTTTTTGACCCCAAATCATCATCTCATAACATTTTTGCGGAAGAAGCTGGAGAAGTAGAAGGAGAGATGAAATGGGGAGACTATTTGGTTTTAGAAAATAATTATTTATCACGAAAGAAAAATTGAATACTACTTTCAATATTATTAAGTATCAGAAGTAATAATTAATTTATTAGAAGTGACCCATTTTGGTTTAGTCAGTATATGACCAATGTTTTCACAGTTATAAGCTACAATATATGGTTTGACAATATGCTGACTCAAGAGAGAACAATGTCCTTAATAAACCTAATACAGACTCTTAATCCGGATGCCATTTGTCTTCAAGAAGTTAGACCGAATATTTATGCATATTTAATCAACATGTTAACAAATTATAAATATCATTTTCCAAAGAAAGTAACAAAGTCATATGATTCGGCAATCTTCTCTAAATACCCGATAAGGAAATGTTTAGATTATTCTTTTAATAATAGTACAATGGGCCGTTCTCTACTGATTACCAAGATTGATTATCCTTATCATGAAGGAGGTATTGTAAAAAGAGTAGAAATTGTATTGGCAACTACACATTTTGAAAGCTTGTTCAAGAAAGTACATTTGAATAAAACGAAGATAGAACAATATAGTATTGCATCCAACTTATTGAATAATCTATACAAAAGTTATAAGAATGTGATTCTATGTGCTGATACCAATGTCTTACAACATGAAGAAGGGAAATTTGATGAGTATTTTGATAAGGCTGATAATTGGATAGATTCATGGGTAAACTCTGGGTCAGAATTAAATAGATACACATATGATTCATTTACAAATGTTTATCTGAATAACCGTTTTCCCAATAACAAATATAGATCCAGAATTGACAGAATCTTATTCAAATCTGATAATTTAGTATTACAGGAGTTTAGTATGTTAGGTAAGAGACAGGGGTCAATTGAAATATCAGATCACTTTGGTATCCTTAGCCAATTCATTGTTGTCGCGAAAAAACCTATATAAAATTATTATTCTATCTTAAGTATAAGTAAGTAAAAGTAAATAATGCTGATTGAAATAATTCATTTTGCGACTGTATTAGCTAGTGGCTTACTGATATTCAATGATTATAATTTTTTATTAAAAATGTTGACTATTGATTCTTTGTTTAATGCATTACATTTTAGTTATCTGTTCTTCATAAATAATAATTTAACAGAGAGCCAAATAGTTAATGATTCTACTACTCTTTATTACGGCACCAGCCTAGATAGATACATATACTACATCGGATTGTACCTATTATATAAAAGTGTAATATACTTTTTCTGGCTCCAAGAATCATTTATTTATTCATATATACTTTTATTCACCATAATTCCATTTATCATAAATATAATATTAGCCAGTAAGGCCTTTGACACTATTAGGAAGAGGAAAGAAATATTCATTAAAACAGTGATAGCCAAAATCTTGGTATCAATGGTTAAGCACTGTGGTAAAGTCTATTTAGAAAAAGAAGATATCAGCATTAAGCATGAGGAGATAATGGAAATTCTAAAAGATTATAAGGAGACAGTCAATTACTTTTTCACTGTTCTCAAAAGTCTTGGGATAATTGTAGTTTTATCATATGTTAAGAATTATGCGCCATCAGCTTATTATGGCATTATCAAATACATATATAATTATAAGACCGGTGAACTGTTGGCTAGTTATAATGGAGATTCAGCTAAAAAACTATTGACTGATATATTGGAGAATAAAAAATGGTATGAATTGACTAAGCCGAATACGTTTAAGGCAATCATCTTTCTGTATCAGTTAAATGCGGATAATGTAGACATTTTTGGGAAACTGATCAATGATTTTAATTTTATACTGATAAAGTCATTATCAATCTGGTCCTTCAGTTCTTTGCTAGCAAGTATATATGTTTCACCTGGCCTATCCTTAATATTTCTATTATATAGTAGATATGTTAGAAGAGGTAATAGTAATTTTATAGGTAATTTGGTAATCATCTTATTATCTTTTATTATAGGTTACTTCTATCCGAGTTATTTATTGATCACATTAATTAGCCAATTTGGGCCAGCAATTATATTTAATCAAGGAACATATATTGTTATCAGATTGGTTTATCGGAATATTAAATATTTTGCTGAAGAAATAATTAAAAATAATAAGGACATTACTATATCATTTGGCATCATAAGTCTATATATTTTACTCCTTAAAACTATTAATGTCAGTAAACATGTTCTAATAGGCATAAATGTTGGAGCCAATATCTTAATGGGCTTATCCCCTAAAAAACAGGTTATATTTGGTACTTTATTGTTATCTACTTATAATTCTGATTATAGATTAGAACATCTATTATTTAATTCTGTTATTCTTTATTTAATTCTTGGTTATCTACCAACAATCTTTATTAATACTTATACGATACAAGATTTATTAAGGTTAGCATTGGATATCAATGTGAGACAGTATTACCGGGAGGCTATTAGATATGTTAGGGGTAGAAAGAATGTCGGTCAAGATGCAATAGCATTTAGACTACTTGATACAAAAAAATACCCCTCGATTTCACAGATGGGTCAACAGATTGTGAGACAGTCAGATTTACAAGATAGTATATCAGTTGATGATCCCATATTTAATAAATCGACTGATAATTTTATTAATGAAATAAGTATAGATGTGTCAGATGATAGCTCTTATACTGTTAAACTTGCTGACACTGATATAACTGTCATAAATAACTTTTTAGGCTAAGAGATCTGACTGAAGTATGACTTTATTATTGATAATATCTTGTATTTCTTCATCTATTTCATCCTCTTTGAATTTAATGATGACTGGTTTACTCTTATCTTTAATATTTAAACAGTAGCCAATATTTGGATCAGCTATTAGATTATTTATCAGCCTTTCTTTATTATTTTCTTTTTCACTAATCTTATTAAGGATTATTGATACTGTGTTGAACCATGTGTAATTACTTTTAAGAATATTACTTCTGGCATCATAATCAGATAACTTATCTAAATTGATATCCAGGTGTTTGTCAAAAGTTAATATATCCAATTCTTTAATTATAGATTTATGAACAGATTTATCTCTGATAACCGACCTAACATTACAAAAAGCCAATTCATATAAAAAATAGATATCTGGTATTGGTCCATTGATAACACAGATACTTGCTTTCGACAGTTCCCAAATATAATCAATATATGAGTCAAACTTTATTGTCTTATTATCATACTTAATTTTATTGGACTTAATTATTCCGATTTTGGCCTTACTTGGGTAATTTGCTAAAGAGTAATCTTTAGTAACTGATTGGTCCAACAGAATAATATGCTTATTATCTTTCCTCTCTTGGTAAATATGAGGATCTAGAGGTATTGGTACATAATGGCACTTATCATTGAAATCAGGTAACCAATTATAAGTGAAAAGGTTATCTTCACCAGAATAAAACTTTATGTGTCTACAAAATGTGGATAAAGATAAACATTTACTTTTAAGATAACTTATAAATGAATCAGTTGCTTCGCATAAGCCGGTATCCCCTATAAAGATAATATGATCGATATGGTCCGGTATATAATTAATGTTAGGATTTTTAAATGATACCTTCATATCAATTTCAGGAAAACATTTGTGAATGCTTATGTTTATATCTTTAAAATTCTCTAGGACTGTAACTTTGAAGAGGTAGGCAACGAACTCGTCTTTGGTTTTACAATCAGCCAATTTATTTAGGTGACAGTTGGGAGAATTGATTAACAGTAAAATCCTCATTTATATTATTGCTTGACAATTTAAAATATTTCAAAAAAATGCATTAAATAATGATATGCCAAATGTGATCATACTGAACATAACTTCCCTTAGTATCAATATGCGTATACCCAATGTTTTCTACTTTAGAACCAGTATAAGTAACAGTGAAGGGAAAGGAATAATTGAGAAGTAGACCAATAAAAGTATCAGGTCTTTCTTCTTGGTTCATATCTCCAGCAATAATAATGTTTAACTCCTTCTGATTATCTGGCTTCTTAACAGCGTTCACATATTTAATTAACTGTCTTATTTCTAGGAATAGTACATGTGTATTGATAAATCTGAATTCTGAAACACTATCTATTTCTTTTGCGGAAAAAGATAAGTTCATTATCCTCTTTGAGATCTTTTTTGTTCCAGTTTCACTATGTACAAAATATTCTAAATGTGATACCTCAGTATTATGTTTAATTGTATCTTTACAATAGATGACAAGTTGGAGGTCATTGTTTCCTTGGCTATGTAGTTCGTCTTCTTGTACTTTAACATATCCAGTCAAATCTTCAGGTAAAATAAGCTCATAATTGCCTAGATGTACCAACATTTGTTTGAGTTTTTCCAAATTAGTAAGATCAAACTCTTGTAGGGCCAAAACATCTAGTTTCTGTAATACCAATAGATCATAAATTGTGAAAATTATGCCAAAGCTTCTCATATCTGGCACCATAGTTACCAAGTTACTGAAGAATTTGCCGATATGGCCATCAATATTCATTTTGAGCCATTTCTGGTATAAGACATTCCAGGTTCCAAAGCGAAGACCTTTGATAATTGTAATGGTGGGCAAATGATCACTGTATTTGAATGGATCATTTTCTGGTTGATCCATCTTATTTTTTTGTGTTTGGAATGATTAATGGTTATCACTATATAAACCTATAATAGATTTATATATCAATTTTTATAATCATAATCTCTGAATAGATGTAGAAGATGTTATTTAATATTACGTATCAGTATGGTACACATAGGCCTTCAATTTATTAAAGGTATTGGCAGAATGCATAAACTTAGCTAAACCATTCACATTTACATCTCTCTTAAAAGGAGTGTCACAGTGAACTATTGAACAGGTATTATCATCTTCAACTTGAATAATATCAATTCCATTATAGAATAGTAACGGATCTTTTTTTTTATTTATTCTGTTTAGTCTATTCTCATTATGTGAAGCAATGATTCCGCAGTTAATTAAAATTGTTTCTGGCGCATCGCTCAATAGGTAAGCCGGCTTATTGAGTGTATTAATTATGTAATCTCTAATTTGTATTTCATAACTTCTTATTTTTTCTTTTTGCTCTAAAGTGTAATATCCTTCAAAGGTTTCCATGATTGGGTGATTTGTTAAGAGGATTATTGAATATTGAATAGTTATTATAATTCAATAATCAATTTTTTATAAAATAAATAGCAGCATTGTCAGTTTTAGCCGGATCCATACATTGGAACAACAAAACTGATTCCATAAGCTGTTCATTTAACTAGATACCTTATTGGTTCTTCATTTTGTTAATTATATGTATTGGTCCATATATATGAGCAGTATTATCACATTTCGCCGACCCATACATAGGAGCAGTATTATCACATTTCGCCGACCCATACATAGGTACAACAAAACTGATTCCATAATAAGCTGTTCATTTAACTGGATACCTTATTGGTTCTTCATTTTGTTAATTAATGTATTGGCCCATATATATGAGCAGTATTATCACATATTGCCGACCCATACATGGGTACACCAAAACTGATTCATAATAGCTGTTCATTTAACTGGATACCTTATTGATTCTTCATTTTGTTAATTATATGTATTGGTCCTATAAATATGAACATCATTATCAGTTTTAGCTGACCCATAGATAGGTACAACAAACCTAATTCACAATAGTTGTTCATTTAACTGGATACCATATTGGTTCTTCGTTTTGTTAATTAATGTATTGGCCATATAAAGGATCAGCATTATCACTTTTGGCCGACCCATACATTTGAATAACAAAACTGATTCCCAATAGTCTTCCATTTAACTGGATATTTTATTGGTTCTTCGTTTTGTTAATTAATGTATTTGGCTCATATAAATGATCAGTATTATCACTTTTGGCTGGACCCATACATTTGAATAACAAAACTGATTCCCAATAGTCTTCCATTTAACTGGATATCTTATTGGTTCTTCGTTTTGTGTTATCAATGTATTGGTCTATTACATTGCAATAAAAAACTGATCCCACAATAACTTTCCAATTAACTGGAAAGCTATTGTGGGATCAGTTTTGTATTACAATGTAAAGAACCAATAATATATCCAGTTAACTGGAAAGCTAT
>Ga0206962_1174_pt1 | contig 19653 bp, 15 predicted proteins | sample Alteio_BWOrgHeat_27_FD_153241 | JGI IMG/M metagenome (GOLD analysis project Ga0206962, IMG submission 153241) | Enriched cells from forest soil in Barre Woods Harvard Forest LTER site, Petersham, Massachusetts, United States -... | ecosystem: Environmental > Terrestrial > Soil > Temperate forest >...
CGGCAATACGCTTTTCGCAATACGCAAAACGCTGTACGCTTTTTTTTAAGTAGTTTTGGCCTTTGTTTACAATTTGAATACAGCGATGAAAAAACTTTTTTTGCTTTCTATTTGCCTCTTTGCAGGCTACTGTGTCATGGCCCAGGAAAACCTGACGGCCGATATTTTATGGAAACTGGCCCGGGTCTCTGAGCCTCGCGTGTCGCCTGATGGCAAATGGGTCATTTATGGGGTACGGAACGCTGATGTTGCCGCCAACAAAAGCACCAATATCATTTATAAACTGGATGTGAAAGGCGGTGCCCCCGTTGCGATCACTGAAGCCAGCGACAATGCCAATTCGGCTTCTTGGCGGCCCGATGGGAAAAAGATCGGCTACCTCAGCGCATCAACCGGTGACATGGAGCTTTGGGAAATGAACCCAGATGGATCGGACAAAAAGCAGGTGACGCATATCAAGGATGGGATAGACCTATATGAATATGCACCAGATCTTACCCATATCCTATATGTGCAAGCCGTGCGCGTGGACCCGACCGTGCAACAAAAATACCCGAACCTGAAACTGGACAAAGTGAAGGGCCAGGTATTTGATGAATTGAACATCAGGCATTGGGATACCTGGAACGATGGTACCTATTCCCACCTTTTTATTCGGGGTTACAAAGACGGAACGGTGGATAACAACGAATTTGACGTCATGAAAGGCCAGCCCTTCGATTGCCCGTTAAAGCCCAATGGAGGTGCCGAGCAAATAGCCTGGACAGCAGACGGGAAAGCCATAGCCTATACCTGCAAACGCATGCGCGGTACGGATTATATGACCAGCACCAATTCCGATATCTTCATGTACCACTTGGAAACCGGCACCGATGAAAACCTGACCCAAGGCAATCTTGGCTATGACCAAAACCCGGTGTTCTCCCCCGATGGGAAGTATATGGCGTATAACAGCATGCAGCATGATGGCTATGAGGCGGATAAAAACAGGCTCATGTTACTGAACCTCGCTAACAGGAAAGTTACTGATCTTTCTTCTGATTTCGACCAGATAACCGATGCCATAGCTTGGGCGCCAGACAGCAAGACCATTTATTTCGTGAGCGAGACCATGGGCACCAATCAGGTATATGCCTACCTGATGGCAAAAAACAAAATAGAGCAAATCACAAAGGGCCAACAAGACTATGAGGAAATATCAGTGGCTGCCGAGGGCAAGAAAACAGTGATCGTGGGTTCGCAGATGAACATGACCCGTCCAATAGAACTGTTCACCATAGATCCTGAAGCCAAGACCGATGCCCAGCTCACTTTCACCAACAAGACCCTATTGGATGGGGTAAAGACCAGCAAAGTGGAAAAGAGGATGATCCCATCTACTGACGGCAAAGAAATACTGACCTGGGTGATCTATCCACCAGATTTTGACCCTGCCAAGAAATACCCGACCCTGCTTTATTGCCAAGGTGGCCCGCAAAGTGCCGTAAGCCAGTTCTTTTCTACGCGGTGGAACTTCGCGATGATGGCGGCACATGGCTATATAGTGGTGGCACCCAATAGGAGGGGGCTACCGGGCTTCGGGCAGCGATGGAACGACCAGATAGTGGGCGACTACGGGGGGCAATGCATGCGGGACTATAACAGTGCCATTGATGCCGTGGCCAAAGAACCCTTTGTAGACAACAAAAAACTGGGTGCCGTGGGTGCCAGTTTTGGGGGATATTCTATTTACTGGCTAGCCGGGCATAATATTGACCGGAAATTCAAGGTCTTTATCGCGCATGATGGGATGTTTGACATGACCAGCTGGTATGGCAGCACCGAAGAAATGTGGTTTGCCAACCATGACCAGAAAGGACCCTACTGGAAGAACCCTGATGACTATCAGAAATATTCACCCCATGAATTTGTGCAGAACTGGAACACGCCGATCCTTATCATATCCAATGAAAAAGATTACCGGGTACCTTTCACACAAGGGCTGGAAGCTTTCACGGCGGCCCAGATCATGAACATCCCGAGCAGGCTTTTGTATTTCCCGGATGAAAACCACTGGGTGCTAAAACCGCAAAACTCCATGCTTTGGCATACGGTGTTTTATGAGTGGCTGGATAAGTATTTGAAGTAGAGGGATTCCGTCGGTACCGAGTCTTTACGGCTTTGGTCCAGCAGATTGCTTTGTTCCGATTTTTCGTTCCTCAAAATATCCACGCGCAATGACGGTAAACATTGCACATGATATAACAGCAAAGCCCGCATCAACGCGGGCTTTGCTGTTATATATAAATAGCGTAAGTGCTTAGTTCTTCACCACTTTTACGACTTCTATACTCGACCCTTGGCTTATTTTCAGGGAATATATGCCCACGGGAAGGTTGGATATGTCTATCGTGCTACCGTTGAAATTGGCAGCAGACGATGAGAATACACGCCGTCCATAGGCATCAAACATTTCCAGCAGCCCAGCTCCAGACATGGCTTGGGTGCCTGCAATGTTCAATACAGATTGGGAAGGGTTGGGAAACACTTTGAACGAATGCGATGAACCGTTGTTGGATACAATATCCACTCCGGCAGCGTCTTTATTGTCCATTTTGGCCAGATACATATCATCCGTGCCATTTCCGCCGATCACTGGGGGAGAATCAAATGATACAATAGTGCTGTTGTATGCCCCAACCACATAAATATAACCTGAATTGTCCACCGCTATGGCATTGGCTGTTTCGTCACCGTCATTCCCGGCTTGTTTGGCAAAATCCATGCTGCCGTCAGCATTGTACTTTACAATGAACATATCGCTACCGCCTCGGGTGGATAGGGAGGTGCCTCCAAATTGTAGTTTCCGGCTATCGAAGGTGCCCGTAACAAAAACATTGCCCGATCCATCTACCACAATGCCCCTGGACTCATCATCACCATCGCCATTGCCCACGGATGACCAGGTGATATTGCCTGTCCCATCAAACTTTGCAACGAAAACATCATAGCTCCCTATATTGCCATATTTTTTGGAACCCAGCGATAACAACTTGCTACTGTACCTTCCCGTCATATACAGGTTTCCGGATGCGTCGCATGTTAGCGCAGAAGGTTCATCTACCTGTCCTCCACCCGCCTTTACGGCCCAACTGGGGATCCCGGCACTGCTGAATTTAGCCAAAAACACATCCTGGGTGCTGATGTTGGAATCATTGCCCAGAGTGACACTGCTGAAGATCAAAGAAGGGCTGTTGAAATAGCCAGCCACATATACATTGTTGCTGGCATCCACGGTGATGGCGCTGGCAATATCATCATCAGAACCACCGTAAGAAAGACCCCATATCTCTTTACCATTGGCATCTACCTGCATCACAAATACATCAGAATGCCCATCGGTGCTCACATTGGTGAGGGGGATCAGACCAAAATTAAAAGTAGTGCTCGCAAAAAAACCAGTGATCGTTACATTGCCGTTGGCATCGGCTTTTACGGCATTTGCTTCGTCATTGTCTGACCCGCCCCAAGATTTGAGCCATTGGATATTGCCATCCTTGTCATATTTCACCAAGAAAATATCATACTTGCCATAGGTGGAGTTGGTGGCGCTCATGCCGCCAAATGTTATTTTATGGCTGCGGAAGTATCCGGCCATATATACATTGTTGTTTTTGTCAGTAGTCACTGCAGTGGCATAGCTGGCATAGTCTCCCGTACCGCTTTTGGCCCAAAGCACCTTTCCCGTAGCATCGTACTTTGCCAGGAATACGTTTTGTTGGAAATTGGTGGCTAAAGAATCTGGACTGGTCAAGGAATCATTCGCGAAGAAAATGTGGGATCCATAATAGCCGCTCGCATAGACATTGCCAGCACCATCGGTAGTCACTGCTTGGCCATTGGAACCATAAATATCCCCGGCAGTTTGGGCCCAAAGCCAGTTCCGGTTGTTTTGGGCTTGGGATTTTGTAAGCAATGCACTGACAAACAATGCACAGAGGAGGGATACCCGAAGAAAGCTTGTTGTGGTTTTTCTCATTGTTGTAAATATTTTGTGAATAAAAAGATAAAGATAGGTTAATGTTCAAACATAGGGGAAAAATCGGAAACAGGGATGGCGAGCGCATATTAAGTAATTGTAGCATCCAGTGAAGCCAATAAAAATTTGGCTGACCAATTCGTTGTGTCCAACGATTCTGAAAATCTTTATATCTTGCCCAATATTCAAATATATCATGCGCAGCTACGAGCAGTTTCCAGAAGATGGCGAGGGGGCATTGAAACCGCACCATTATCCCGATTATATCAGGTTTAGTACCTTGTTTATATTTGCTTCGTTGCTGCTGGGCATTTATTTCAGCAAAGACAGCATCACGGCCATTCAGGCATTTCACCGGGCCGAAAAATATTACGATGCTGGAAACCTGGAAGCGGCAAAAAGAAACTATGTGGAAACGCTTCACTATGCGCCCCAATCCCAAGACGCCAAAATTGGGATGGCCATTGCCTGCTTTGCCACAAAGGACACTGCCGATGACGAACATGGGCTCAACTGCCTTGATGATTTGTATTTTAGTGACAATGAATGGGAGCGGATACAAAGGGTATTGCCGGAAAAGTTCAAGAAGTATTTCACCAAAGATTCAAACCCATGATCCTTATCCCAGGCCTTATTGTCACCATTTGCACGTTCCCCGGTGTTATTGTGCATGAATTTGCGCACCGCTTTTTTTGCGATCTTTGCGGGGTTCCCGTGTACAGGGTCTGTTATTTCAGGCCAGGCAACCCAGCAGGTTACGTGATACACGGCCCGGTAGATAGCCTGGGTGCAGCCATGTTGATTTCCCTTGGGCCATTGATTGTCAATTCCGTGCTATGCATGCTGCTCACTTTTCCATTTGTGATACCCACCTTTATTCTACACGAACCACAGCACAACCTTACGTTGTGGGTTTTGGGTTATTTGGGTTTGTCCATTGGGATGCATGCTTTCCCAAGCTCTACGGATATCAATAGTTTGTATGAGCATATCAAGGCAAATTCTCGTTCTGGGGCCGTGCTGATCTCATCTCGGTTGATATTAAAGCCTTTAGCTATGATCGGTGCCGTTGCTTCTATGTTTTGGTTTGATGCTCTTTATGCAGTTGGGCTTAGTTTTATATTGCCCACCCTGCTTTAAAACATGGGGCATGTCGAATGCCAGGATTGGGCAACCAGCGTCAATCATTGAACCATTCTATAAAGACGGGCTTGGTCAAGTAGGGCACCCCTCCATATATATTGAAGGAAGGCATAAGGAAACAAAGCACTACTATGATCAACATGAAATACCGGAGGTTGCGCACGGTTTCTCCCTGCTGGTGAAAGAGGAATAAAAAGATAAAGACAAGGGGAAACACATATCCAGCGCTCTTGGTCACATCATGTACCAACAAAGCTGCGGTAAGGCTTATCATCAGCGGGACGAGGGTAAATAGGACCAAACCCGGTTTTTTCTGTTTAAAGAGCAACAAAAAACCAGCGATGATAACCACCCAAAACCATTTGATACTGGAAAGTATCCCAAACCAAAACTGCTGATAGGTCCAGGTATAGGCAGCATCTTTGCCATGCATATGCCCAGAATGGGTCAAAAAACCAAAGTGGTCAGACAATATGCTGCGGCCAGTGAAATAGACTCCCCAAGCCAGCAATACCGCCATGGTAAACTTGGCAGGAAGCAATATCCTTTTCAAATTCAAGCCTGCATTTCCAGTTTCTTGCATTTTCCACCAGGTAAATACGAAAGCGCTGGCCATGAGTGCCCGCTCATCGGTATATGCGGCAAGGAGCACAAACAAAAAGATAAAAATGGGTTTTCTGCTCCACATGGCCAGGGCCAAAAAGAGATATGCCGAACCATCAAACCAGGGAAACAGATCAACAAAACAAGCCTCACCTGTATACACAAAAGCAAAGCCCAAACCGATCAACAAGCCCAATACCCTGTCGTTTGTTATTCTGGCCCCCAAGGCAATACATACAGCAAAAAGAAAAATCCCAAAAACATGCTGTAAAATGATGAGCCCCAAAGGTGTGGTATGGAGAATATGACCAATGACAGGCATGGTAAGCCGAAATTGCCGCTTTTCCATTTGTCGGCCTTCCATGGCAGGCACTACCATCATAGGGTTTTCTATTTGTTTACCCACCATGGTATATATATCATGGTACCCGCCCCAATCAGTTGCGTTCTTGAATTTTATGGAATTGTTGATGACATGATTATAGGGAGGGAAAGCAAAAAAAACAGAAATAATGGCAAAAAGCAGTGCTGATTTAAATATCCAGAACCTGGATTGGGAAAACCGGTTCAGGAAACCGATAAATCTGTCGGCATAGTTTTGTAATAGGGTAACGATCATTATTTTTCAAATATATGGTATATCCATTAAGGGAAATTAATCAAATCCCTTCCTGGCTCTGGACAACCTATCGTTTATGGCGCGGCCCAATCCTTTGTCCGGGAAAACCTCGGCGAGCAGGATCTCGGAAGTTGATTGGTCCGCTTCTCGCATAGCGGTAAATAAATGCGCAGCAGCTTCTTGCAACGAGCCGTTTTGGCTCAATACCCAGTTTTGTATGATATTGGACCCTGCATAATGTTTTTGAAAAGAGATGACACCCACTCGCTTATGCGAATAGTCCAATAATAGTGCATGGATATCGCCGATATACAAAGGCTTTTTGGGTGCATAGTGGCTCAATAATTGGCCAGGTGCCGCAGGATTGGAGGATTGGTGGATATTGGTTCGTAATGGGCCGGTAATGGCTTCTATTTCTTCCATGGGTATCCCTCCGAGCCGGTAGAGCACCGGAATATCGCCTTCAAAACCAATAATGGTGGACTCCAACCCAACTTCGCATGGTCCACCGTCCAGGATATAAGGTATCTTATCACCCAATTGATCAAATACATGTTGGGCAGTGGTGGGGCTGATATAGCCAAACGGATTGGCACTTGGTGCCGCCAGAGGAAAGGGGAGGAGGGCCAAGAGCTGTTGTGTCAATGGGTGGTTGGGCATCCTGAGCCCAACAGTGTTTTGGCCAGATGTCACAAGGTCAGGGATGATGTCCTTTTTGGGCAAAATGAGGGTAAGGGAACCTGGCCAAAAATTCGCTATTAATATTCTAGCTATATCTGGGATGTCCGAGACGTATTTGCCCGGATCGTCAGTTTCTGCAATATGCACAATGAGCGGGTCGAAAAAAGGCCGGTCCTTGGCTTCGAATATTTTGGCAACGGCCATTTCATCAAAAACATTGGCAGCCAGCCCATACACGGTTTCAGTGGGGATGGCCACTATTTCCCCTGATATCAGTAAATCCCGTGCTTTCTTGACATCATAATCTATTTCAGCCATTGCGATACAAATTTAAGGGTTTTGAGGGGAAGTATTCTTTTTGTACCGACAAACACAATATTGCCATACGGCAACCGTCTCATAGATGAACAAGCAAAAGGCGAGGCAACCAATAACGATAAGTTTGCCTATTTTTGCGGCTTAATTGAGAATATGGATAGGAATACAGTGACGGGAATCGCGTTGATAGCGATTATCCTGATTGGCACTTTGGTTTTTTTCGACAACAAAAAGCCGGAACCGCAGACGTCAAAAAGCCGGACAGAGACTACCCAAACAGTTTCTGCGCCCAACAATCCTGCTGCTGCTGCAAATAATGATACTGCAAAAGGTAAGCAAGCAAATGATACCCTGGCCCATGCCAAGCCCAAATCCCTGATCCCTGCCGAATGGGAGGCGATTACCCACGGCCAAAACAAAGACTACCCGCTGGAAAACAGCAAGCTGAAACTTCGCGTATCCACCAAGGGTGGCAAAATAAGCTATGCCGAGCTGAAAGACTACAAGACCTATAAAAAGACCCCATTGGTTTTGTTCGATTCCACATCCAATAAATATGGATACGAATTTTCCTTAGGTGCGCAAACCATCAATACTGAAGATCTTTATTTCACGGCTACTTCGGTAACGCCTAGTTCTGTGGAAATGACGGCGGCACTACCTGGCGGCAAGGCCATTAAACAAATATATACCCTGAACAAAAATGAGGAGTATGTGGTGGGCAACAAGCTGGAACTGGTGGGCATGAACGATGTGATCCCTCAAAAAATATCGGACATATTCCTGAATTGGGAAGGCAAAATCATTAAAAACGAGCAGGATTCCACGATATCCAAGAACAATACCACCATCCATTATCGTACGGTAGAAGAGACACCCAGCTACCTGACAGAAACCAAGGATGCCGACGAGAAACTGAAAAAGGATGTTGATTGGGTTTCTTTCAAACAGCAATTCTTCTGTCAAACGCTTATCAACACCAACAAAGGTCAATATTTCAGCAACGGGGAGCTATCCAGCCAGGCTCTCACTGGCGGGGAATACAACAAAGACCTAAAGGCTACCATGACCCTCCCTTATGCCCATGGCACGGACGAAAGCTATAACATGAAGTTTTATTTCGGGCCATTGCACTACCATACCCTGGCCCATATGGACTTGGATCTGGAAAGGCAGATACCGTTGGGCTGGTCGTTCTTCATCACCTCATGGGTCAATAGGTTCCTGGTAATCCCTGTATTTGACTTTTTTAGCCGGTTTATTGGCAATTTCGGGATCATCATTCTCTTGCTCACCATATTCATCAAGCTTATCGTATTGCCGTTGACCTATAAATCCTATATGTCCACGGCCAAAATGAAAGTGCTGAAACCAGAGCTTGATGAGCTGAAGGAAAAGTTTGGCAAAGAACCCACCAAAATGCAGGCCGAGCAAATGAAGCTCTACCGAAAGGCAGGGGTCAGCCCGTTTGGGGGATGTTTGCCGTTGCTGCTTCAGTTCCCGATATTGATTGCCATGTTCCGGTTTTTTCCGTCCTCCATTGAGCTCAGGCAACAGGGCTTTTTATGGGCACATGACCTTTCTACCTACGATTCCATCTATCATATCCCGGTAAAGATCCCGATCATTACCCAGTTCTATGGGGACCATGTGAGCTTGTTCACCATATTGATGACCATCTCTACCCTCATCTATACAAGGTTGAACAACAGCCTTTCTCCACAACAGAATGAGTTCAAGTGGCTCAGCTATATCATGCCCATCTTTTTCCTTGGGTTCTTCAACAACTATTCAGCGGGCCTGAGCATGTATTATTTCTTCTTCAATATCCTTACCTTTTTGCAACAGTACCTGTTCAAAAAGTTTATTGACGAAAAGAAGCTGCTGGCACAAATAGAGGAGAACAAGAAAAAGCCTGGGAATGCCAAAAAATCGAAGTTGCAGTTGCGTCTGGAAGAAATACAAAAGCAACAGCAGCACACCGCTACCCGTACCCGGAAATAGACTGCATACCTGAACTATTTGTTTTGGACAAGTTCTTCAATCACCCTGTATTACAAACGATACGCATGGTTTCTGCATCCCTGCAGGAGCCAGCCTACCTGGTAGGGGGCGTAGTGCGCGATTATTTGCTGAAACGGCAGACCAAGGATATTGATATCGTGGTGTTGGGTGACGGAATCACTTTCGCCAACGAAACCGCTTCCAAATTTGATGGAAAATCGAAGCTTTCTGTCTTCAAGAATTTTGGTACCGCACACCTTGCCTTGCAGGATATGGAGATAGAGTTTGTGGGGGCCCGCAAGGAATCCTATAGGTCTGATAGCAGAAAACCAGAGGTGGAAGCGGGTACTTTGGAAGATGACCTGAGCCGAAGGGATTTTACCATCAATGCTTTGGCCATTAGGTTGGATGTTGGGGAAGCTACAGATATCATAGATCGGTTTGATGGCTTGGGAGACCTGGAGAAAAAAATCATCCGGACCCCACTCAACCCCGACATCACCTTTTCTGACGATCCATTGCGCATGATGCGTGGTATCAGGTTTGCCAGCCAATTGGGCTTTCGTTTGCATCCGGAAACCTTTGCATCCATTGCCAAAAACAAAGACCGCATTTCCATCATTTCCGGGGAAAGGATCGCAGATGAATTGAACAAGATCGTATTGTCTCCCATACCGTCAATCGGTTTCAAATTGTTGGAAGAAACAGGATTGTTGCAGATCATCTTGCCCGAACTGGTGACACTGAAAGGCGTGAAGACCATTGACAATAAATCGCACAAGGACAATTTTTACCATACCCTGCAGGTACTTGACAACCTGGCCAGAAATACCGATGATCTATGGTTGCGTTGGTCTGCCGTGTTTCATGATATAGGCAAGCCCGCCTCCCAAAGGTTCCATGCAGAGGAAGGGTTTACCTTCCATGGCCATGAGGTGATCGGTGCCAAAATGGTGCCCTATCTTTTTAAAAAGCTGAAACTGCCCCTGAACGAGCACATGAAATACGTGCAAAAGCTCGTTCTCCTGCACCTGCGCCCGATAGCACTCACCCAAGAAGTATCCGATTCTGCCATCAGGCGGTTGATCGTGGATGCCGAAGATGACTTGGAAGATCTTTTGCTGCTCTGCAAGGCCGATGTCACGTCAAAAAATCCCGAGAAGGTAAAACGCTACCTGAACCGCTTTGACGAGGTATGGGACAAGATATGCGAGGTGGAGGAAAAAGACAGGATGCGGAACTGGAAACCGCCCATCACCGGGGAGATCATCATGGAAACTTTTGGCATCAGCCCATCTCGGCAGGTAGGTATCATTAAGGATGCCATCCGGGAAGCCATCCTTAATGGGGATATCCATAATGATTATAATGAGGCGTATGCGATGATGCTGGCACTTGGAGAGGCGCAAGGGCTGGTTGCAAAAAACATTTCTTAATCTTTACCGTTCAATATTTTTCAATATTATTGCGTAACTTTCTGAAAGAATCATGAAAATTATAAGGTTCAATATTACAGTGGAAGATGGCCCGGATATGCTCAGGGTACTGGATATGCCTGCCAATTCCAACTTCCAAGACCTGCATTTTGCCATCTTGGCTGCAGTTGATTTCGATACCACGCAGTTGTCTTCTTTTTTTATCTGCAACCAAAACTGGGAGAAAAAGGTAGAACTCACCCTCATCAATATGGATGTGGATGACAATGGCCTGATGCCCATAATGAAAGACATCAAGCTAAAGGACTACGAACACGAAGTAGGGCAGAAGCTGATATTCGAGTACGATTTTGTGTTGATGTGGCGTTTTTTCCTCGAGGTGACCAAGCTATACGACAGTGAAGAGCCTGCCAAGGACTTCCCTAAAATGGTAGAGAGTGTTGGCGACTCCCCCAAACAATACGAGACCTTTGACAAGTACCCCGAAGTAATGAGCGAGGAGGACAATTCCCTGATCCATGAACTGGAACTAAGGAACCTTGACTTTTTTCATCATGATGAAGAAGGCGAGGAGGATGATGTCTGGGACCATGACGATATAGATGGGCTGGATGAAGCCGGGTTTGAGGAAAGCCATGGAGAAGAGGATTTCTATTGAGCCATTGCATACCCATCTCTCAGAAAATATTCCTTTGCCTGTTAAAAAACGCCTGATTTGCATCATGGGCCCAACGGCTTCCGGCAAAACAGGGCTTTCCATCGAACTGGCAAAAAGCCTGAAAACGGAAATCATATCCGTTGATTCCCGGCAGTTTTACAAAGAAATGAAGATCGGTACGGCCAAGCCCAGCCCAGACCAACTGGCTGAAGCCAAGCATCATTTCATTGATAACCTATCCATTACAGAGCCCTATTCTGCCGGGCACTATGCCAAAGAGGCGCACCAGTTATTGGCAAGGTTGTTCAAGGATTATGATACCGTCGTTGCGGTGGGCGGTTCCACCTTGTTTTATCGGGCATTGCTGGAAGGGATAGATGAATTCCCGCAGGTAACTTCCCAAGCCAGAGACAAAGTAAAAGCCCTGGAAGCAGGGGAGGGATTATTGGGCCTGCAATCGGCTTTGCTGGCAGTGGACCCTGAATATTATGGCACAGTAGATATTTATAACCCAAGGCGCGTAGTCAGGGCATTGGAAATCAGCTATTCAGGGGCTATTCCTTATTCGGCTTATTTAAACAAGAAACAACATCAGCCAGATTATCAAATCATAAAGATAGGTTTGAACCTAAACCGCGATGTATTGTACGAAAGGATAGACCAACGGTGTGATGAAATGATTGCCAATGGGTTGGTACAAGAAGTTGAAGCACTGCTCCCATATAGGCACTTAATCCCATTGCACACTGTAGGTTATACAGAATTTTTTGAATATCTCGACGGAAAAAACGATCTGCAAACTGCCATAAAGCTCTTTAAACAGCATACCCGCAACTATGCCAAGCGTCAAATGACCTGGCTGCGAAAAGAACCCAACCTGAACTGGATTTCCCAGGTATCATTGGAATCCCTACAGGAATTAGTGCGCGATAACTAATTTTTCTGGGGTTTTCAAAGCATTTCAATCAGTTTTTGCGCACTACGCTTGCATTATAGCCGTAAATTTGTATTTGGGATTAATAGTAGGTTCATGAGCGGAATGGAAAAGTTGCGGAAGAGCAATTTTGGGTATGTCTATTTGTATATCATCATTGTTATAGCCATCCTGGTGTATATGGGTTGGTTTTTTGATGTTTTCCCATTAAAGCATTTCAACCCGCAAATGGTGCGCATGAGCCCGCTCACCTGTACCATGTTCATTTTTTGCAGTATAGCAGTATTGAACATCAGGAGCCAAGGCAGAAACAACATTCTTTATTGTGTGGTGCCTGCCATTATCGTATTTGTCGCGGTTTCTTTTAAGATCGTGGCCCTAATAAGTGGAATGGATAGCTTTATCGATACCATCCTATTCGCCTCGAAATTGGATGGAAACAGGATGGCCCCCAATGAGGCAATGGATTTTCTGTTGAGCAGCAGTTCCATACTTTTGATCAATAGAAAATCCAACCTCAGCATCAGGATCGGTCAGTCACTTAGCTTTGCCAGTTTTTTGGTGGCCGTAGTGGCTATTTTGGGTTATATGTACAGCATCAGAAGTTTGTATGTCCTCAAGGCATCCTATCCCATGGCCATGCACTCTGTTATTTGTTTCATATTGCTCGCCATTGGCATATTCATGGTCAAAAAGAACAAAGGCCTTATTGCCGTGATCTCTGCCGATAAGGTGGGGGGAAAGCTGAGCCGAAGAATGCTCCCTTTTGCCGTTGTATTGCCCATTATCCTGGGTTGGTTGCGGTTTGAAATGTACCGTGCTGGTTATATTTCCGATGAAATAAGCGTTTCCCTGCTTATCATCTCCATTATCGTTATATCGTCTGTTCTTATTTGGCTATACGCCCGATCGCTAAACATAGTGGATGAACAATGGCGGGAAGCACAACGGGATCTTATACTTGCAAAAAACATTGCCGAGAACGCCAGAAAAGCACAAGAGCGGTTCCTGGCCAACATGAGCCATGAAATAAGGACACCTATGAACGGGGTAATAGGTACCACCAGTTTGCTCAATACCACTGACTTGAATGAGGAACAAAAAGGTTTTGTAGAGATCATCAGGAACAGTGGAGAATCCCTGCTCACCATTATCAATGATATACTCGATTTTTCTAAGATCGAAGCGGGGAAGATGGAACTGGAAGAACAGCCTTTTTCCATCCAGTCGGCTATAGAGGAAACATTTGACCTAATGTCCTTTGAGGCACACAAGAAAAACCTGGAACTACTATATAGCATAGAGCATTCTGTGCCCCTCCATTATATCGGGGATGTGACCCGGCTCAGGCAGGTATTGGTAAACCTCGTTTCCAATGCCATCAAATTTACCGACAAGGGAGAAGTGCTTGTGAAAGTAGCCGTGGATACGATAGACAATGATATGTACGATCTCGAAATCCGGGTATCTGATACGGGCATTGGTATACCCGAAGACAAGCTGCAACGGTTGTTTCAAGCATTTTCCCAGGCAGACGAGTCCACCACGCGCAAATATGGTGGTACGGGGCTTGGGTTGGCTATATGTGCCAAATTGGTGCAAATGATGGGGGGAACCATTGGTGTGGAAAGCGTGGAAGGCAAAGGTTCCACTTTTTTCTTCACTGTGCGGACAAAATTATCGCCAGAAACCATTGAGCAAGATCCTTCTACTGCTAATCTAAAGGACAAATCAGTCCTGATCATAGACGACAACAGCACCAACCTGCTCATCCTTTCCCGGCATTGTGAAAAATGGGGCATGCATATCACCACATGCGACCATGGGGCAAAAGGCGTGGAATATGCCAAAGTGAACAAGTTTGACCTGATCATCACTGATATGATGATGCCTGATATGGATGGTATTGAAACCTCCAAGGCCATCAAACTTACCCAAAACAAAAATGCACCCGTGGTACTTTTAAGCTCTTCGGGGAAAATTGATATCTCATTCATTGGCAAGGATAAATTGTTTGCCATCAGTCTTATAAAACCCATCAGGCTCAACCAGCTCAGCCAAGTGCTGGATAGTTTGATGGCTAACGACGATTCTCCGCGATCAGCGATTGAAAAGCAAGACCATCACCATGAGTCACAAATAAATCTGGCAAGCGAGGTACCTTTAAGGATATTGGTTGCCGAAGACAACATGATCAACCAAAAAATAGCAGTGAAAATGCTGCAAAAATTGGGGTACAATGCAGACGTGGCTGCCAATGGACTTGAAGCCGTAAATGCCATGAAACGGCAGCCATACGACATGATATTGATGGACATGTTAATGCCTGAAATGGACGGGCTGGATGCTTCCAGGGCCATCCGGAAAATGGACCTCAGACATCAGCCGCTGATCATAGCGCTCACTGCCAATGTGATGCAGGGCGAAAAGGAAAAATGTATCGAGGCTGGCATGAATGATTTTCTTTCCAAACCTTTTATGATCGCTTCTTTAAGGGATATGATCGAAAAGTGGAGGAATAGCCAAGACGTATTAAAAAAACCACAAGTCGTTCTTTTGCCATAGCCATTCTTCATGGGCAAGCGCTAACTTTGTGCCCTAAAAGAAATATACATGTCAAACGCCATCTTTACCCCACCCATTGCCCTGAACGAGCCAGTAAAAAGCTATGCCCCAGGGAACCATGAAACCAAGGAACTGAAAAAAGCCCTTAAGGATTCTATAGCCGAGCAACGCGATATCCCCATGTACATAGGTGGCAAGGAAGTGCGAAACGGCAAAAAGCTGGAGATACGCCCGCCACACGAGAAGAACAAAGTAATCGGACATTTTTATAAGGGAGGCAAAGAAGACGTTGCACATGCCATAGATGCCGCCATGAAAGCGAAACACGATTGGGCACGGCTGCCATGGGAGCAACGGGCTTCCATCTTTTTGAAGGCGGCAGACCTGCTTACTGGCCCATATCGCCAAAAACTGAATTCGGCCACCATGATCTGCCAGAGCAAAAACCCATTTCAGGCAGAAATTGATTCGGCTTGTGAACTCATTGATTTTTTCAGGTTCAATGTGCAATATGCCACCGAAATATACCGTCAGCAGCCAGAATCGTTGCCCGGTATGTGGAACCGGTTGGAATACCGCCCGCTGGAAGGTTTTGTTTTTGCATTGACCCCTTTCAATTTTACTTCCATAGCTGGGAACCTGCCTTCATCCGCTGCCATTATGGGCAATACAGTGGTCTGGAAGCCCTCAGAGAAACAAATATATTCTGCCCAGGTGATCATGGAAATATTTCAGGCGGCAGGGCTACCGGATGGGGTTATCAACCTTATCTACCCTTCTGGCCAGGACTGCGCCGATGTTTGCTTTTCTCATAGGGATTTTGGCGGCATCCACTTTACCGGATCCACCGCAGTGTTTCAGGATATTTGGGGAGAGATCGGCAGCAACATCCACAAATACAAATCCTATCCGCGTATCGTGGGGGAAACAGGGGGCAAAGACTTTGTAGTGGCCCATGAGAGCGCTGACTTTGAGGCAGTGGCTACAGCGCTGGCAAGGGGTGCCTTTGAGTACCAGGGGCAAAAATGCTCTGCCGCATCCCGTGCTTATATCCCGTCAAATATATGGCCCAAAGTGAAAGACAAGCTGGTAGAAGACGTGAAAAGCTTTAAGATGGGGCATGTAGAAGATTTTTCAAATTTTATCAACGCGGTGATTGATGAAAAATCGTTTGACAAACTGGCCGGATATATTGACAACGCTAAAAAAGACCCTGATTCTGAAATAATAGTGGGAGGGAAGTATGACAAAAGCGAAGGCTATTTTATAGAGCCTACAGTCATTGTCACCAAAAACCCATTGTATGTCACCATGTGCGAGGAATTGTTTGGCCCGGTGCTCACCATATACGTATATGAACCGGGGAAATGGGAAGAAATGTTGGATATCGTAGACCAAACCTCCCCTTATGCCCTTACCGGTGCCATCTTCAGCCAAGACAGGTACAGTATCTTGCAAGCCACCGAAAAATTGGTGCATGCAGCAGGCAATTTCTATATCAACGATAAACCAACCGGTGCCGTAGTGGGCCAACAACCTTTTGGTGGGGCCAGGGGTTCTGGGACCAATGATAAGGCCGGTTCAGCCTGGAACCTGATCCGTTGGGCATCCCCAAGGGCCATCAAGGAAACCTTCAATCCACCAAAGGATTATAGGTATCCGTTTTTGGGGTAAGCGTATTGAGAAGAGAGTATTGCGTATTGAGAAGGATGCCTCGTATAATCGTAGAGACGGGCATGCCCTGTCTTACTTGGGCAAATGTTTGTGGTGAACGAGTTTTTGGTCACAAGCTTTAATAAGTTGTTGTTAGAGCAAAACGTGACCAAATTTGCTTGATTCATTAATGGGGCACTTCGTCAAGTTTTGGGTCATATCATGATATGGGAACATCTTGCCGATTGTTTAAATAATTATTTGATAATTGTTGCGCAATCATATCAGCATGTCATAAGGTTAGTTTTGTGCAGAATCACAAAAACTAAAATTTATGAAAAAATTGATCCCTGTTGCTATCGGAATTTTATGCTTGGCGATGATAATCATCATCAGTTGCACCAAAAAAAGCGATACCCCAGCCAACGTTGCCAATACAACGCACCCAAAAGGGATGGATACCATTACTTCCCTTGCCTCGATGCGAGGTGACAGTGTTATTTGGAGCCATCATGGTATGTATACCAAAGTTGTTTATGTTGAGTCGACTGACTCTGAAAACGAAGGCGAGATGGAAAAAACCGGATCCAGTTGCAGTGAAAGCTATTCTGGAAGTGCGAGGGCTGCTGCCAAAACATCTTTTGTTTCTGCAAGCTATACCACATACAGTGACGTTGCGGCGTTGCGCAGTGCATTGCCTACTGATGCAACAATGAGAAGCCTTGGTATTGGCACATCGTCAGCAAGGGTGACCCAAGAAAATAAAAATGTCACCATCACCACAAAGTACCTGTATGCCATCACAAGGGAAAGCGATGAAGATTACCACCTTGTAATGGGGACCTCATCTGTAAGTGCAGGCAATTTGTTGAATTGTGAGGTATCAGGCCTCCCATCATCATCTCAATCATCTTATTCACAGATCAAGGCTCAGCGGGCAGTTATTGTAGCCTATTTCGGAACCGATTTTTGTGGCAAAAGTGGCTATTCCATATTTAGCCCAGGTATTAAACTCACCACACTCAAAGGCAGCATTTTCTATGATATAGACCATGCCCCAGGCTCTGTTGGCCCAGCAGGTTATAAGCCAAGTACCTCTTGGGAAATACACCCGGTACATGATATCGCTTTCTAAGGAGGGCTAATGCCCCTGACAAATACCTGTAAAAACCGTGTAGCCGATAATTTGATCAATTATCGGCTACACGGTTTTTATTAAAAAAGGTGAACAGACGGACTTGTTGCGACATGAAAACAATCCCCCTGAATTCATGGGCAAGCAAACGTTCTATCCACCCCCAAATCTTGTAATTGTAAAAGTTTTCCTTATCCCAGGTACATTTTCAATGCCCGGGTACGAGATGAGTTCTTTAGTTTTTTGAGCGCCTTTTCTTTGATCTGCCGCACGCGTTCGCGGGTCAGTTCCATCTTGTTGCTTATTTCTTCCAGCGAAAGCTCGGTATGCAGGCTGATGCCGAAAAAGTAACAGAGAACCGAGCGTTCCTTTTCGCTCAAAATCCGCAAACTGTTGTGTATCTCACTTTGCAGCGATTCTTTCAGCAATATGGAATCCGGTTCAGGTTCATCTACACTGGCCAACAAAGAAAGCAAGCTGCTGTCCTCTTCAGCACTCATGGGCGCATCAATGGAAATATGCCGGGTAGATGTTTTCAAAAAATCCTCTACATAGGCTTCTTCCAGGTCCAATAGCGTGGCAAGCTCTTGGGTAGAAGGCTCACGCTCATATTTTTGCTCCAGGATAGCGGCCGCTTTGTTTATTTTTGTCAAAGCTCCGATCCTGTTCAGCGGCAGCCTGATAATACGGGCCTGCTCTGCCAATGCCTGCAGGATGGATTGTCGGATCCACCAAACGGCATAACTGATGAATTTAAATCCCCTTGTTTCGTCAAACCGTTGGGCTGCTCGGATCAGGCCCAGGTTGCCTTCATTGATCAGGTCGCCGAGTGGCAGGCCTTGGTTTTGGTATTGCTTCGCTACCGATACCACAAACCTGAGATTGGCGTTTACCAATCGTTCGAGTGCTTGTCCGTCTCCCTCCCTGATCCGTATGGCAAGCTCCACTTCCTCATCTGCAGTGATCATGCTTACCGTACCGATTTCCTGTAAGTACTTGTCCAGGGATTTGTGCTCCCTGTTGGTGATTTGTTTTACGATTTTTAATTGCCTCATATCTGTCCTTTTTTTAAGTCAATCCTATGGGCACACCCCTTCCACCACACTTGTGTGCTTCTTTTTTCAAATACTTTTAATCTTTGTGGCTCCTGGCTAAAGGATCACAGATGCAAGATAGGCAAATATTTTACAAAGTGAAAAAAGAGGCGTTTTTTTTTACCCTATGTGCCGCAGTGCCACCCAATAGCACTATTTTGCGGCATATGTGTCAACTCACGATTTTGTTGGCGCAATAGGAGCTGGCAAATGCTTCTGGTTTTGCCTTGAACACAAAGCCCATGCTTAATATATAACCCATTGCTTCGCTCAATGCGGAATTGGATTTGAAGCTTGGGTTGGTATTGATGTCTGCATGTACCTCCAGGTCCACTTTGTATTTGTCCAGCAAGCCGCAGAGGGCATAAGCAATATCAATGGATTTGTTCACTTCGCTCAGCATCCGTTCTTTGATGCTCATCTTTTTTTTCACGCTTTCCTGTAGGATGTACATGAAACCGCCCCGGCTTTCCCGTAAAAAAACGATGACCGTGGCAAATTCTATGATGTTGCCATATACCTGAGAATCGGTACCGATGCAGACTTTTAACCGGTTCCTTGCTTCTTGTTCCCGGATCAATACCTGTTCTACCTCATCTATGATAGAACTTTTGAGATGTTCACCATTGAATTTGCGCCACATAATGTATTTTATTAGCCTTGGTATACGGCTACAAAATAGCTCATTTCTGGCAAATATTATGGTTCGCTAATCGTTATCTCTGTGTTATGAAAACACACGATGTCCACAATTTGCAGAAACTGCCATGGACACTTAACACATCGAGGCCT
>Ga0206962_1175_pt1 | contig 19630 bp, 15 predicted proteins | sample Alteio_BWOrgHeat_27_FD_153241 | JGI IMG/M metagenome (GOLD analysis project Ga0206962, IMG submission 153241) | Enriched cells from forest soil in Barre Woods Harvard Forest LTER site, Petersham, Massachusetts, United States -... | ecosystem: Environmental > Terrestrial > Soil > Temperate forest >...
TTTGCATTTACTGCTTCATACGATGCCTGAGCCGATGCCTGATTTGCCTTTGCCACCTGAACAGCAGCTTTCGCATTGTCTATTGCTTCTTTTGCCTGATCCACTTTAATTTTCAAATCCCGGTCATCCAGCGAAAGCAGCAGCTCGCCTTTCTTTACCCGTTGGTTATCTTCAAACCTGATATCTGTCACAAACCCAGCAATACGCGGAAGAACAGGACCTATGTTCGCTTCCAACTGAGCATCATCCGTTTCTATGTGATGTTGACCGTATATATAGGTTCTAATTCCAAAAAAGCCTCCTATAATCACAACGACAATGAGGATAATCGGAAGTACCTTGCTTTTTTTCTTTGCTTCGTTTTCTGTTTTCATATTGGCTATTTCTGGTGCATTCAGTTGGACCCGATGGATTTAAGTAAGTGATGATACGCAATTTCCGCATCTGCCTTTGAATAAGCCAGATTCAGTTTTGCCTGAAGTAATAATACTTCAGCGTCAAGCAGATCACTCAAAAGAGCCACCCGATTGGCATATCTTGATTGGGTGGTGCGGTAATTTTCTTCCGCCTGTTTGGTGGAACGCAGAGCCACCTCCGTTTTTTTGATGCTTTGTTTATAGCTGATAAAATCCTGATTCACCTCCATATGTACCCCATCGGCCAGCATATCACGCACGGCAGTGCTTTGTAATATTTCGCACTGAGCTTCTTCACTCAAATGGCGGGTTGTATAAAGCGATGTCAGGTTCCAGTTCAGATTCACCCCCACATCCCAGGTAGCATGAAATTCGGCTACCGGAGGGATATAGCGTTGATTGGGATTAGCATAATAATAATTTGCACCCACATTTAAGGTAGGAAACAAGTTGCCCTTCGCCACCTTCAAATTAGCTTCAGCAGCTTTTTTCCGTAAATCCGCGGCTTTTAAGTCGCTCCGTTTGTCCAGTGAAGACTGAATATATTCCTGAAATCCTTTAAAATCATTTGTCTTAAACAAATCCAGGGAGTCAATCTCCACAATAGTTCCTTCCGGCAGCCCGGTCAATACTCCAAAATTATAGTTCGCTATTTCCAGGTTGCTGTTAATATCAATCTCGGTAAGCTCCATATTGGATCGTTGCAACTCAGCCCTTAATTCGTCATTATGCAATGCCAGCCCTTGCTGTTCCATGTTTTTTATCTCTTTCAACCGTTCATCGGCCTGAGCAAGACTCCTTTCCACAATCCCTTTTGACATCTGCACTTTATACAGGTTGAAAAAAGCACTCACGATATTGAATATGATATCCGACCGGTCTTTTTCATAATCCAGTTTTGCGGCTTCCAATAAATACTGCTGGCTTTGAATTCCATTCTTGAGACGCAACCCGTTAAAAACCGACTCGCTTATAGAGGCCTGAGAATTGTAATTATTTAAAATGACCGGCCAAAATGTGATTGGCTCGGAAGTAGGGGTCAGCTGAAAAACAAAAGGCGTGACATCACTCAATCGTGCATATCCTGCAGAAAGGTTCACCTTTGGAAGCACCATATCCTTGAGCTGAACATATTTGGAATCTGCAATAGCCATCTTACTTTCCGAAATCTTAAGACTTCGGCTTTGGTCCAGACCCAATTTGATGGCGTCCTCCAACTTGATCTTTTTTACGCCTTGGGCAATGCCAAGGAGTGGGATTATGCACAGGAATAGGATCAATCTTGTTCTCATATGTTAAACGAATATAAACGTTTGTTTAATCCCCTATCGGTTACGCCTTATCTGGTTTTCTTAAATGGGCCTTCATCAAATCATGTAAATGCTTTTTCACTCTCTTTCTGTGCGAATCATCCGTAATGTCCTTCGTTGCTCCCTCACCTAATATCCTGCAACACAGTAGAGAAGATAATGTCACCTTAGCAATTGTGCCTACAATGGTTACCACCGTCAGTTCGGCATCTACCTTTCGGAATACTTTCTTCTTATAGCCTTCTTCAATTATACTCACCATTTCCTGGGTATTTTGAAATACTATATTTGAAATGGCCTCTGATATCCAGGAACGCTGATCAAGTGATAACTCCCGGTACATAATTCGCTGAAAGCCAATATTTGAAAATATTTTGTCGACATAATGGTCCACAGCCATTTCAATTTTTTTCCAGGGATCCTGTTCTTTGGCATTTATAAATTTCAACGCCATGAGCGTAACACCGGCCCTCCGCTCCACCATAGCTTGAAATAATTTCTCTTTCGACCCGAAATAATAGGAGATCATCGCTACATTCACCCCGGCTCCTTTTGCCAACAACCGAACGGAAGTTCCTTCAAAACCATGATGTCCGAACAGCTCCTCTGCAACATCCAAAATATGTTCCCTCTTTTCTTCGCTCATTTCTTTCCGATTTTCCGGTGCCAAAATTAAACAATCGTTTAAATATGGCGATGTTTTATATAAAAAAAATTGGAGGTCAAAAGAAGATCATTCAAAGAGGATAATAAACCAGTCGTCGATAAATAAGAGGGTCGCTGTCAGCAATTTCTTACAATTAGTGGGATATGAATCTGCCCTGATTTTGTATTTTTACGGGCAATGTCAAAAACCAAATCGAGTACGAAAAGTTCAGGTGCAGAGGTGGAAACACCTTTGATGAAACAATTCAACCAGATCAAAGCTAAGTATCCGGATGCACTTCTTCTTTTCAGAGTAGGTGATTTCTATGAAACATTCGGACAGGATGCAATAAAAGCTTCTTCTATACTGGGCATTGTACTTACACGAAGAGCCAACGGATCGGCAACCTTTATCGAACTGGCCGGTTTTCCTTATCATTCGCTTGATACTTATTTACCCCGGCTGGTAAGGGCCGGACATAGGGTGGCCATCTGTGATCAGCTCGAAGATCCAAAGCTTACCAAAACCATTGTAAAAAGGGGTGTTACGGAACTGGTAACACCAGGTGTTTCTTATAATGACAAAACGCTTGATCACCGCAGCAATAATTTTCTGGCAAGCGTCCATCTGTCTCCGGCTCTTTCAAAAGGAGATCAGGCTATTTGCGGAATCAGTTTCCTGGATGTCTCTACCGGTGAATTTCTGGTAGCACAGGGTAGACCCGACTATATCGATAAGCTATTACAAAGTTTCCGCCCCAATGAAATTCTTTTTCAGAAAAGCACTAAAAAACTTTTCCAGGAATATTTCGGGGACAAGTTTTATACATTTGGCCTTGATGACTGGGCTTTTACAACTGAATTCGGACAGGAATCCCTTTTACGACATTTTGGTACCAAGTCATTAAAAGGCTTTGGGGTAGATGAGCTGGATTGCGGTATTATTGCGGCCGGTGCTGCCCTGCATTACCTTGCCGATACCCAGCATGATAAGGTAAAACACATCAATGCTATTTCCAGGATAGAAGAAGAAAAATATGTCTGGCTGGATCGTTTCACTATTCGGAATCTGGAGCTTTTCAATTCGGCCAATGATAATGCGAAAACATTAATTCAGGTAATTGATGCCACCGTTTCTCCCATGGGGTCACGCTTGCTTAAACGCTGGATGGCACTACCCCTGAAAGATAAAGCACCCCTGGATGAAAGGTTGAGCAGCGTGGATCATTTTTTACATCACCCAGAACTATCTGCTCGTCTGAATGAAGAGATCAGCCAGATAGGCGATCTGGAGCGGATGATTTCAAAGGTGGCCACCGGTCGTATTTCTCCTAAAGAAACCGTACAATTAAAAAGAGCCTTGCTGGCTATGGCTCCCATCCGTTCTTTGCTGGAACAAACAGGCGATCCGGCCCTTGTCAAAATAGCCGAACAGCTCAACCCCTGCCACAGCGTAGTGGAGAGACTGGAAAAAGAATTACAACCCGATCCTCCTTTTTTACTTGCTAAAGGCAATGTTATTGCATCCGGAGTGGATCCGGTGTTGGATGAACTACGCGAAATTGCTTTTAACGGGAGGGACTTCCTTCTTAAAATTCAACAAAGGGAATCCGAAAAAACAGGTATCCCTTCACTCAAAGTAGCGTTTAATAATGTTTTCGGTTATTACCTGGAAGTAACGCATGCGCATAAAGACAAAGTACCGGCAGAATGGATGCGAAAACAAACGCTTACAAATGCGGAGCGTTATATTACTCCGGAACTGAAAGAATACGAAGATAAAATTCTGGGTGCGGAAGAAAAGATCCTGTCGCTGGAAACCAAATTATTCAACAACCTGATTCTCTGGTTAAGCGATTTCATAATGCCTGTTCAGCTCAACGCTTCGCTTATCGCCCGTATTGACTGTCTTCTTTCCTTTGCCGCCATAGCTGTTAAAAACAATTATGTTCGCCCTCACCTCCGCGAAGATGCACAGCTGGATATAAAAGATGGAAGACATCCTGTGATTGAGAAGCAATTGCCACTTGGTGAAAGCTATGTTGCGAATGATGTGTTTCTGGATCGTGAAAACCAGCAGATCATTATTATTACCGGTCCCAACATGTCCGGTAAATCAGCATTGCTCCGTCAAACCGCATTAATCGTTCTGCTTGCCCAGATGGGTTCCTTTGTTCCCGCCAAACATGCTGAAATAGGACTTGTTGACAAGATCTTTACCCGGGTCGGGGCATCCGATAATATTTCATCGGGAGAATCCACCTTCATGGTCGAAATGAATGAAACGGCCAGCATTCTTAACAATCTCAGCGACCGCAGTCTTATTCTTCTGGATGAAATAGGTCGCGGAACAAGTACCTATGATGGTATCAGCATAGCCTGGGCCATTGTTGAATATCTTCATGATCATCCCACAGCCAGAGCTAAGACGCTATTTGCTACACACTATCATGAATTAAATTCCCTTGCAGATACACATAAGCGAATCAAAAATTTCAATGTCTCTGTTAAAGAAGCCGGCAATAAAGTCATCTTTATGCGCAAGCTCATTCCCGGTGGAAGTGCGCATAGTTTTGGTATCCATGTAGCGAAGATGGCCGGAATGCCCGTAAAAATGCTGAACAGGGCGCAGGAAATCCTAAAACAACTGGAGAGCTCGCACAGCGGTGCTAATCTGAATGCGACAAACGGGGCTGTAATTACTCCTATTGGTGGTAAACAGGCATCATCCAAAGATACTGACTATCAATTAAGCTTTTTTCAATTGGATGATCCCGTTCTGGAGCAGATACGGGAAGAATTACTGAAAACGGATATCAATACCCTCACGCCTATAGAGGCCATGATGAAGCTGAATGAAATAAAGAAATTGACAGGGAAGTAATTATCAGGATAGCTTACTCTGCATGACCGGAATCCCAGGCATCAAATAATTCTGCCAGGTATTGATTTTCTTCCGGAGTCACCTGATGATCGGCACCAACAAGTTGAGCCGCAAAATCAAGGAAATGAATTCGCTCTTCTTCAGTAGAGTCTTCATAAAAATCATTCATGCATGTTACAAAATGAACATGGTAGTCCTTGGGTTGTAAATTACCCAACACACCCGCTTCATGATCCAGGTTAAGACGAAACGGAAATGTATCATGAAGATATTTAATAATGACCCTTCCTTCTTCCGGGGCGAAGTAACCATCTACCTGCGACAATATCATCAGCATGTGATAGCCCGCCATAATCTTATTCATCTTCCCGGTACCCGATACATTTTTTGTTTTCATATGCTTTTGATAATCCGTTAATTTATTTTTTACCAGGGTCTTCCCAGCTTCCGTTTACCATTCTTCTTATGCCAAGGGGATTTTCATCCTTTAATTCGTTTGGTAATAATTCTGAAGGAAAATTCTGATAACACTGTGGTCTCACAAAACGCTTTACGGATGAAATACCTACCGCTGTAAAACGCGAATCCGTAGTTGCCGGGAAAGGCCCACCATGCACTGTGGAAGGGCAAACTTCAAGTCCGGTAGGCACTCCGTTAATGATAATACGTCCCGCTTTATCAGTCAGGGCATCTATGATATCACGGTTATTCTGTAACTCTTGCGTAGTTCCAATTATCGTTGCGGTTAACTGCCCGTGAAGAGATCTGATCACTTCCAACAATTCTTTTTTATCCCTGCATTTAATGATCAGGGTAAATGGGCCGAATACCTCCTCATGTAGAGTCTTCTGACGAATAAAATCAGATGCTGAAACAGAAATAAGTGAAGGATAGCCTTCTTGAACCGAGGCCTTCAGGCTGGAGGACATCTCCAGTTTAACGCCTTCGGTTCCTATTGATTCATTTCTGCGTTTATAAAAAGTGGAGGCAATACCTTCATGTAACAATGCAGCAGGTTGCGCCGTGGAAAATTTATGCCGTAATGCTTCCAGATAATCTTCAAATCCTTCTTCCTCTATCAACAGCTGCAATCCAGGCTTGGTGCAAAATTGACCCATACTTCCTGTCACTGCATTGGCCAGTTTTTCCGCAATACCCTTTGCCTGTTTCCGGATTATTTCGGGCAAAATACAAACCGGATTTACACTACTCATTTCAGCAAAAACAGGAATAGGTCTATCGCGATTAACGGCCATTTTATAAAGGGCATAGCCTCCGGCAAAGGAACCGGTGAATCCGACGGCCTCCGTTAACGGATGCAATACCAATGCTTGTCCGGTGTCGAAATCGGTCTTCTCAATATGTTGAAACACCTGAGAAGGGATGTTATTTTTTAGTGCGGCCCTCTGAATACAACCGGCAACAAGAGAAGATGTTTTCAAATGTCCGGGATGAGCCTTTACAATTACAGGGCATCCGGCGGCCAGAGCGCTGGCTGTATCTCCTCCGGCCGTGGAATAAGCAAATGGGAAATTGGCTGCTCCGAAAACAATAACGGGTCCCAACGGAATAAACATCTTCCGCATATCGGGCTTTGGCAAAGGTTTCCGATCCGGAAGAGCGCCATCAATACACGCTTCAACCCATGAACCTTCCTTCACCATATCTGCAAAAGCTCTTAACTGAGCACAGGTTCTTGTCCTTTCGCCCATGAGCCGTTCCGGGCCCAAATGAGTTTCCGCCATGGCCTGTGTAATAAGCGATGTTCCGAGTAATTCAATTTCGGCGGCAATGCTGTTCAAAAAATCCGCTTTCCGGTCTCCGGGTATATTCCTATAAGTATTGAATGCCTCGGAAGCTCCTTGTAAAACAAGATTTACAAGCTCCTTGGTTTGTTCATTATTGCTGATCACGGTCTTCATGGAAGTAAGACTTAGTAATACCGTTAAAACTCATTCAAGAAACAAGTCGGGCTATTCCATAGGCTGCAGCTGCAGCAAGGGCGCCTATCAATGTTGTTTTTAATGCGCCAGCTAATGGAGGCTGACCTGTTGCTTTACTTTTAAAATAACCAAAAATCATCAATGCCAGAATAGTAACGACAATAGATCCATACAATCCATTTTGAGGAAGGGTGGTAAAAAAATAAGAGCTTAACGGTATTAATCCACCAACTATATATGCAAATGCTATGGTCATAGCAGAGTTACGTGCCCTATTTTTCTTAGGCTCTTCCAGGCAAAGCTCAAATTTCATCATGAAACCAACCCACTTGTCTTTATTTAACGCCAACTCCTCCACAAAATTTCGTTTCACTTCAGCTGAAATACCATACTCTTCCAGTACCTCTTCAATTTCTCTTTTCTCTTTTTCAGGAACTGTCTCCACTTCCTCATATTCTCTTTTCAGTTCTGCATAATAATGATCGTATTCTGTTTTCCCTGCCAGATAACCACCCAGGCCCATAGCAATGGAACCTGCAATAATCTCAGCTATACCTGCGGTAATAACAATGGTATTGGAGCTCACTGCCCCGCTAAGACCGGCTGTCAGGGCAAAAGGAACAGTAAGACCATCCGACATGCCTATGACAATATCCCGGATAGTATCTGAACTGTTTAAATGTTTTTCATGATGATCCATATGGCTGGCTGGCAGATTCGGTTAGTGTCTGATTGAATAAAGAATAAAGATACTCCTCCGGTTCTGAAAGTCAAATGATTTTAATCTGTCGTTTAATACTTTCTTCCAGCGATATGAATGTTTCCGTTCGTTGTACCCCTTTTATCACTTGTATCTTTTCATTTAAAACTTCTCGTAGGTGCTTCGTGTCCCTGCACAGTATCTTGGCAAACATACTATAAGTACCGGTAGTGTAATGCATCTCAACCATTTCCGGAATCTTCTCCAGCTCCTTTACCGCATCTTTATATTCCGATGCTTTGTTGAGATAGATTCCCAAAAAAGCACATACATCATACCCAACCCGAGCAGGATTAATATTCAGATTGTTTCCCCTAATTACTCCCATCTCCTGCAATTTTTTCATCCTTACATGGATTGTTCCTCCGGATACCAGCAGTTTTTTGGCAATATCGGTGTATGGAACGGTGGCATCTTCAATAAGAATAGATAAGATCTCCCTATCCAGTTTATCAATTTCTAAATCTTCTGGCGCTTTTTGCATGGTGTTTTATTTTTTTTTCAATTAACGAACCTTCAATTGCTAATTTACTAATTATTTCTAATAATACGTATATTATTTGTATTTATTTAGACCTTGAAATACATTTGTATCAATAAAACAAGTAAATAAAACAAACTTATCATGTGTGGAATTCTCGCTGTTATAGGTAAAAAGGATCCATCCCTGGTCAAAGAACGATCGGCAAGGATGAGACACCGGGGGCCTGATGAACGGGATATGCTCGTCACAGAAACCGGAATCCTGAGTCATGAACGATTGGCAATCACCGATCTTAAAACCGGTCGTCAACCCATTCAGGGAACCCGGAATACCTGGGTCATTCATAACGGAGAGATATATAACCACCTGAATCTGGAGAAAGAACCTCTCTTAGCCGGAGTGAAATTGAGGACTGCTTCCGACAGCGAAGTGATTGTACACCTTTATGAAGCCTTAGGAGATAATTTCTGTCATCTTCTGGACGGGATGTTTGCCTTTGTTGTTATAGACGATGACAATAAGACGTTTATTGCAGGAAGAGACCCTATCGGAATCAAACCGCTGTATTACGGATCCGATGCCGAAGGCGCACTCTGGTTTGCTTCAGAGATGAAAGCAATACATGACATTTGTCTTACGGTTGAAACATTTCCTCCGGGACATTATTATACACCTGAAAAAGGATTTGTAAAATATGATCATCCCAAATGGGAATCAGAACCTGCAACCGATAGCGAATCTAAAGGCATACGGGAGCTTCTTGAACAAGCCGTTGAAAAACGGATCGATTGCGAAGTCCCTTTCGGGGTTCTCCTTTCCGGAGGGCTTGATTCAAGCCTCATTGCTTCGATTGTTCAACGCAAACTTCGCGGTACTGGTCAGCCTCTTCATTCCTTTTCGATTGGACTGAATGAAGATGCCCCGGATTTGCAGGCCGCCGCCAAAGTGGCCCGTTTTCTGGGGACGAAACACCATGCGGTCCTTTTTACGGCCGAAGAAGGAATAGCCTTGATTGAAAAGCTGATCTGGTATCTGGAATCGTATGATATAACCACAATACGGGCCAGTACTCCTATGTATTTTCTTTCCAAATACATTGCTGAACAAGGTGTTAAAATGGTATTGTCAGGAGAGGGAGCAGATGAAATTTTCGGAGGCTATCTATACTTCTATAATGCTCCGTCCGATTCTGCCTTTCAGGAGGAAACAAAAAGAAGGGTAAGGCTACTGCATACAGCCGATGTACTGAGGGCCGACAAATCCACTATGGCCAATGGAATCGAGGCCAGGGAACCGATGCTGGACCGTGACTTACTGGAAAAAGTGATTGGTCTTTCTCCCAAATTAAAACGGGCACAGCGGGGCTCTGTACAACAGGAAGCAAGAATTGAAAAATACATTCTGCGCAAGGCATTTGACGACAAACAAGACCCTTACCTGCCGGACAGTATTCTCTGGAGACAGAAAGAGCAATTCTCCGACGGAGTAGGATATAGCTGGATCGATCGTCTGGTTGCACATTGTGAAGCAGAAGTAAGCGATGCCGATTTTGCAAAAGCGGCAGAATACTTTCCTTACAATACGCCGGCAAGCAAAGAAGCTTTTTACATGCGCCGTATTTTTCACAAATATTTCCCTCAGGAATCATGTGCACGTACGGTGCATAAGTGGATTCCGATGTGGCAGGACAATCCCGATCCATCAGGAAGAGCCAATGCATTGCACAATGCGGCTCTGGAGCTTATACCTTAACACACCAACACAATGAAAATCAACAAAAGCGAGGCCACCTTCTCCTCTATCGTTGGGATAGGAGCCAAACTAAAAAAACAAAGTGAGGAAGAGGGCTTGGAATACCTTTTCCTGAACAGAGGGGTGAATGCCGTATGCACAATTGATCTGACCCAGGTAATCGCATCCATTGATTTCAATTCCACCCGTATCCAGGTATATCCTCCGAACCAGGGTTTACCTGAATTAAGAAATGCCATTAAGGAGCACTATTTTCTGGGGCAGAGTTCGGCTGAAAATATCTCCATTGTTGCCGGTGGTATGTCGGGGCTGGATTTGACAGTCCAGTGTCTTCGGCTCAATACCCTCTATTTTGCGCGTTATTACTGGGGAAGTTATGCGAAACTGGCTAAGATCAGAGGAGTTGACACTGAAACATACGACGATTTAGCGCAGTTGGTGAAACTTGCACAGGAACAAAAAATTGATGAAAATACAGCTGTTGTAATTTGCGATCCGAACAACCCGACAGGCGCGAAACTGGATGATAACTTCCTCTTGAAATCCATCCGTCAGCTCGACGAACATGGGGTAACGGTTATTTTCGATAGTCCATACCGGTATGTTTTTAATTCGGACAAGGACGATCTCTTCAGCCAGCTTGCCCGTCTGGAACATGTTATCATAACCGAAAGTTTCAGCAAATCAATGGGGCTTAGCGGTCAGCGTATCGGGTTTATTCACTCCCAAAACAAGGAGTTTAATGCCGAGCTTAACATCCGCATTCTCTATAATATGAATGGAGTAAACGCCTTTGCCCAGGAATTAGTCTTCCAACTCCTTAGCACTGCTGTGGGAAAAAAGGCTGTACAGGAGTTCAGGCAACGTACCCAAACAGATATCCGGAAAAATCTGATCTTTCTGATGGAAAATGGATTGCTGGCAGATGAACTTTATGAAGGGAAAGAACCAGTCGGCATTTTTGCGGTAGTCAATAAAACAGAAGAAGAACTCCTAAAATACCGCATCGGAAGCGTGTCGATGGATTACTTCTGCAAAGAAAAGACAGTACAGACTCACGCCCTATCGCGTATTTGTCTTTCTGTTCCTCATCAGCAGTTTCTCACCTTCTTTCGCAAATTACCTGCGCCACATATGGCAGACAACAGCTACTAAGAATTAAGGAATACCGTTTAAACGGGGATAACCACAACAATTTTAATTTGCAGCGCCTTCATAAATTTAATTTTAGAGGGTGAATGTTGGATTACTATTTTCAACGTCTCTTTTTATTAAACGTTTCAGAGAATCAAATAATTTCTCTATCCGTCTTCATTATTTATTATTATCCTGTTATCCTTTTTTGACAAATACCTTGAAAGTCTTTAGAATCAACAATTCCATTCATTTCATTCTATTCTTTCAGGCTTGTTCGGGATAACAAATCAGATACTTCAACTAGGCTTTGGGTATTTGGGTTTGTTGTATGCAATAAAATTAACGGAAGGGAATGCTTCAATCAACTCAATTGTTGAAACATATTGGAAGTCAGAAACAGAGGTTCGTTGATAAAACCAACACCTTACTGCTGATAATTAGACAATTAGGATGGTGCGGAGTGGAAATAGATAAGGTTTCAAACCTTCGTTGAAGGTTCAAATATGCTGCAAGCCAAAAAGATCATTGGATGTTTACTTCTTGGATCCGGAGCGGGTTTCTTTGAATTCGCTTGGTTTCTTATTATCTGTCAGAAACAATGCCACCATGCCGGCTATAGCTGCTACCAGGAGCAAAAGAACCAATCTACCCCTCCTTTTATGTACTTTTCTCATGCCAACTTAACTTCTATTCGTTCTATATTGAATTGTACTCTAGAAGCGCAAAAATATGGATTCTGAATAAAATACACGACTCATTGTGGTTCTTTTATCAACTACCTGATAACAGTGGCTCATCTACAAGCCAGAGCGCCCCTCATCCTCATTGTCAAAAAAATCAAGGCATAAATTTGCGCAACCAGGCTATGGCCTCCGCTTCATCATAAAAAACCTCTACCGGTCTGATTGGTTTGTCTACCTGCTTGAACATATTCCCGACCAGTTTATGTCCTGCGTTATTCACCACATAAGCAGCAGCTTTAATCACACTGGCCCCTTCAGCAGAAGCTCCATAACTCCTTGCCTCTTTTCCAAAATGCACAAAATCGCCGATAAATACCAAACATGCACAAGGCTGTTGATTGTTTAGCTTCAATACAGCTTCTTCAATCAATCTGGATTCCTTCTCCCTCATTTCTGTTCCAGGAAAAATATTAATCTGAAGAATCTTATCCTCCCGAATAAAAAGTTCGCAAAAATTTAAAACTACTTTATGCATGATATCGGGAGCTGGGTCGCATCGCAAATTAGTAAAAAAATAAATCTATTTGGATATCCCCTCCTCATTATCTGTCAACCTTTTACTTTTCCCTGGAATCTTCATTATATTATGTCCAGCAGGGCCTCTACTTTCTACTTATTTTCCGAATGCCCTGACTTCCAAACATTTGCTTAACCCTTCCCGTGAAAAATTAAAATCCCCTCCTATCCATTTCTTTTATTTTGCAGAAAAATCTCATATATAATATTTCTCCAATCAAACAATAAGATGAAATCTCCTGAATGTCCTAATGACACAAGCTATTTTGTATCCGAGCAGGGTGCTCAAAAGCTAATAATACAAAAACTAAAATCTAAAAACTCTTAATTCATTATTTACCTTGCTGATAGGCACATTGATCAGGTTATTATTTTTTTGCTCTGCAGTTCATTCAATATCGTTCTTTCCAACATCCAACCCGATATAGCTATTTAAAAAATTCATCCTAGGCTGTAAACTTATTGATGGAGCCAATCACTTTATGAAAGAGAAGGTATCAAACCAGTTATTTCCTCTGTTCACTCTTCTCAGTTCTGACGAATTCCAAATTATCAGTCATAAATATGTTATACAAAACAAATGAATCCAAAAATATTTTACTGTCCCCAAAATCGTCAACACACCAAACAACAACGTTAAATCCTACATGAAAATTCCTGAACTATGAAAAATTCCATATTGATACTTATCGCAACGGGTTTTGCATTCTTATCCAACGCCCAGACGAAACATGAATATCAGGCCTATAAACAGCCCGATCAGATACGCACCACTGAAGCCGGTACTATACCCTTAACGGCTCTATCTTCGCCCCTGGCACCCCTGGAGAAAAACGCTCATGAAATCAAACGGGCCCCTCAGGCGTTTTCTATTGCAATCCATCCCATTGGACAGGAGCCAAATGCATTAGGAACAATCGGAAACCGTCAATACCTCTGGGCCGATCCTACCATCAACACCGTCATTCTTACTCACCGTGATACAGGCGCAATAAGTAATACCGGTTACCTCTACTATGACAGGTCAAAAGACATGGGCCGTACCTGGACCAAGAACAACGGTCCTATCTATATTCCCGATGCCACCCCACAATCCAAATACTTCAACGCTCGTTATCCGCAAGGAGTCATTTATAATCCCATAGGAAATGTTCAATCGGATTCAGCCTATGAAGTATATTTCGCTCCGTCTCTGGATAATAGCAACCCCGGTGCTGGTATAACCTGGGGCGGCCATGTTTTTGGTGTTGATCAGCTCAGTCGAATACATCCTCCTACAAAAAATGCCCTCACCTCGTCTGCTGTTTCCAATACATGGAACTATATACCAACGAGTATGTTTGTCACCAAACAGGGAACTGTTTATAACCTGGATGCGAATGCTCCGGGAAGTGCCAATTATGACATGGACGACTCGGTCATTATTTCAAAAGGAGTCTTTAACCCTGCCACGCGTGATTTCGCGTACACGATATCCAAAGTTTATCTTCCCGCTGCCCTTACGAATAAAGGAAAGCATATGTACAATGAAAGTAAAATCACCTTTGCCGATGATGGCATGACGGGATACATCAGTACAATCGAAAAACTGGATTATGCATCTCCCGATTCATCATTGGGGCTTGTTGTTCATAAAACAACCAATGGAGGTGCTTCCTGGGGTGCGCCTATCAAACTGGATGTGAATGCAGCCGATGTTTTTCTGCTTAACTCTCACCTCCGCTACACAACAGGGTTTGAGCATAGCGCTGTGGTAGACGGAAACGGTAATCTGCATATCCTGGTCAACATTAATTTATTTGATTCTGCCCAGATGTATTCCTATTACCTTCTTCCTCCATACGTACAGGGAGAGTTGGGGTTATTTGATATATACACCAAAGACGGAGGCGTTACCTGGTATGAAAAACTGATCACACACCCAATGACTTTTCAGGGAACCTATGGGCAGGGAACGAATGCATCCAGTCTTATCGGAGAAGGTAACCGATTGTATGCTTCCCGTACATACAACGGAGGCAAACAGCTTTTCTTTACCTGGTTTGATACCGACACCATATACAGCACGCGGAATATTATGCCGGATATGTGGTCAATAGGCTATGACCTTACGAGCAATAACTGGACTTCACCCCGTAACTTTACCAGAGGTTCTTCGGCTGACGCGTCAACGCGTCAGGGCATGGTTTCTTACTATGTCTTTAACAGTGGAAACTATTATACTATACCTTGTGCTTATGTTGGCTTCCCGGGCAATGATACCTCACAAACCCTGGTGACGGAGCAACTGAACTATATAGACAGTGCACAATTTGTAACCGGTGATTTTATCATCCCCGATAACAGTGTCCCTCTTGCTCTTGGAATTCAGGAATACAAAACGGCACCCCTGGTTGTTTCACAAAACTACCCTAACCCTTGTCATAATCTGACCAATGTAGATGTGGGTCTTCCGAAAGGAACGGAATTATCGGTTGAAACACTCAATATGCTGGGACAAGTAGTGAAACAACAGGAACAAAAATATATGTCGGCAGGTACTTATAGCTTAATGCTCGACTGCTCCGGCTTACAACCAGGGATATATTTCTATTCCGTCAGGACAACAGAAGCAATTATCACCAAGAGATTGATTATTCAGTAGCGGGGTCGGGATTCTTTCTGTTGTTTCAACAAAAGGGGACAAAGGTTTATGAGAAACTGAATCATCTTTTTCCTTCCTTGCTCATCAGGCAGTGCAGGGGCAACAATATGCCAACAACCTGATGGGCAAGGATTTATTTTAAGGCAACCTTTTTCGTGGTTCTGCGTCTTCTGTATAAATCCACCCCTATGCAACAGACAATGCCGCAGATTCATATTCCAAAACCCTGTCATGAAAACTGGGATACGATGACGGCCACCGATCAGGGACGGCTGTGTAAAAAGTGCAGTACAGTGGTTACTGATTTCACAGAAATGTCGACAGAGGAGCTGATCCGTTATTTTGAGGTAAATCAGGGGAAGAAAGGGTGCGGCCGGTTTCGCGATGATCAGGTTGCTGATCCCCCGGTTGCATACGCTATGCAACAAGCATCCTTCCGTCAGGTCGTAAGTCTTTGTCTCGTAATGCTTCTTGTTTTTCTTTCTGCCCCCTTGCCTGTTTCGGGAAAAGTCATGAATGCCACAAAGCCTATGGAACTCGCATTAAAACCCGGGCCAACCGTGAGTCATTATCATCCTAAACTGATCCGCCGCCCAAAAAACAGGAGAAGATCACGCAGAGGCAGAAGAATGGGAGCATTTTAAAACCAGGCCCATTCAGCCTCGACATAAGATTAGTGCAGCACCATGATTTTTTGTCTGCTTAATTTTTCTCCGTCCGAAACACTCAGGAAATAAAGTCCCTGTGCCCAATCCCCGGTATTAATGCGGATATCATCTTTATTTCCCTGATACAAGGAATAAACTTTTTTTCCGGTGGCATCAAATACATTAACAAGCACTTCTCCTGGAACATTATGAATGATAAAATCGTTGGTGGCAGGATTGGGATATACCACCAATTCATTCTCGCTGAATGTAGCAATCCCTGCACAAGCAGATACTATTGCTGTTACGAGGGTGGCAGGACTCACACAGGCATCTTTTTGAACCACCCAGTTATAAAACCAGTAGTAATATGCCGGAGCGCTGGATGATACATCCGTGCCGGTGATAGAAGCCAGTGAACCCACATTGATAGGATAAACAGCTCCCGCATTGTTACGATACAGGTTGATACTTCCTCCCGTAGCTGCCAGCTGGTATTTGGATCCTGCATTCACATGAAAGTTGAGAGAAACAGTATTGAGTCCCGCAGCAGTCAGGTTCACGTTCTGTGTTAAAAGTACTGTACCCGTTGAATCGGAAAGGGTTACCACAGGCGATGAACCGGTAGCGGTTTGTGCATACATATCCACCGTTTTAATAGTAAAGCCAGTACTTGCATTAAAGATGAGATAGTGAGGTGAGTTCAGATATCCTCCGCTACCCAATGTCGTATTCAGTGCCGGTCCTCCGCTTACAGTACTGGATACAGATGAATTGGTTGCATAATAGTTGGTGGTATGTGTAATCCCCGGGGTGGTATAGGAAGCACCTGTACCGACCACATTGCCGGCACTATCCAGCCAGGTAATCGTTCCGCTACCGCTTGCATTCAGCATAATGTTTGCAGGGGTACAACCCGTACCTCCCGTAGCTGTGGGTGCATTGGGAGCAGCTACTGTTATATAACTTGTTTTAAGAATAGAATCTGTTGATCCTGTTCCGCAACCGGTAGCTACCAGCTTAACGGAATAAACCCCGTTTTGGGTATAAACATGTACCGGGCTGGTGGCAGTGCTGGATGTACCATCTCCAAAACTCCAGCTATACGAGCTGCCATTGGTGCTGGTATTGGAAAAATGTACACTATCGGGAAGACTGCAGGAAGTAGTGCCTAAGGCAGAAAAGTCAGACACGATGGCGGCTGCATATTGAGGCCCTACACCTACTGCATACCAGGCATTGGTAGTGGTTTGCACTTCCTTTGAACACCCTCCGTATAAATCTACAGCAGCCTGAATGGTATAATTACGTGCATCGGCATAAGCTGTTGACGGAGTAAAATAAACAGTAAGCCCCCGATAAGCAATCTGTTGAGCCGTATCTATGGTAACTGGATTTACATTATATACACTTCCATTATCATTGGTCCCTGCACCGCCCTGACAAAGCAGATAATACCAGAAAATACAAGGTCCATTGTTGTTATGACATTCTCCGTTCGGATCCCAGTTGATACCCAGATAAGTATTAGGCTGACCCAGATTTTTAGGGTTCGACACATCCCTTATCCCTACATGATTCTGCACACCACTGGTGGTACAGGTAATATCGGCTCCCATCAGCCAGTCGTGCTGGGCGGGACGGGCATAAGCTTCAATGGTTGTACCAAATATATCGCTGAAACCTTCATTCAAAGCCGATGCTTCGTCTGTTCCTCCACCGTCGAGGGCAGCAGTCATGGCAGTAAGTCCGTGTGTTATTTCATGTCCACATACATCCAGAGCTGTCATAATCAGAAAACCCTGACTCACATCTCCATCCCCGTATGTCATCTCCGAACCATCCCAATAGGCATTCACAAAGTTAACGTCGTAATGCACATAGCTGAGCAAGGCGAAACCGTTGTTATCAATGCTGTTCCGGCTGTGCACGTTTTTGTAATAATCGTATGTCATTTCAGCGCCCCAGTGTGCATCAGCTGCAGCCTGATCGTTTCCGGCCAGGTTCCAGGTGCTGCTGGTGTTTGTAAAATCGGTATTCACGTAGGTGGTTCCGTTGGCCAGGTTATAGGTTTGTATTCCATTGCCACGACCGGCTTCACGCAAGCGGTATTGTCCTGTTCCGTAATTATCGCTGGTCATAGGTACCGAACCACTGTATTTGGTAACACCGGTACCTGTTACATCCACGGTACAAATCAGATTCTGCTCATCCAGTATGGAACCATCTACCGCATCTACAAATACATTGGCGCGATACAAAGGTTTCTCGGCATAGATATTAAATTTATAAGCCAGGCGGTATGATTCAGCATTATAGTTTGCTTTTTTGCGATGCACTACCACCAGTTCTCCTTTGGGATAATACGTAAAGGAAGGATCGTGATGCGCTTCGCGCGCGGTGGCCGTAGCCTGATCATCCTGCCAGTAATAACTCCTAGCGTTTATCTTTTTAAGTGCTGCGGCTAAAGCCTGCTCTTCTGTTATTCCGGGTGACGATGCGGCACCGGTTTGCTGAATATAATCTCCGTTGATAGAAACCACTTTACCATTTTTGCTGTGAGCAATTATCATACTGCCATCCACCGGATAGTTATTGAAATATTCTTTATAACGGGTATGCGTAAAACCAAGTCCGTCACTCTCTTTCTGATAAACCATCAGGTGCAGCGACTGTGACAAATTCAATGAACCCGAAACCCATTCTTCTACCTGGGAATCGGCTATTTCACTGCCGGCATGAAAACGAATAAAATTGGGCAAACCTGTTTGTTTTGAATATCCGGCAATGTCGGCATCCGCTATCTTCACTTCCCGGGTTTGCGCAAAACTGTTCAGCCCGCTGAAAATTGCCAGGGCGGTCAATACACAATTCAAAAAAGAGTAGGTTCTTTTCATGGGTTCTTTATTTCAGAATAAATACATTAATCGTCGGGGGATGTGACGGGGCAAAAGATATTGCTGGTTGATACTAAGGAAGTACTTATTCGCGACTTATCTTATCCCGATACTTGTAAGAAACTCAGGTATAAATATTCAATCAAAAAAGCTTAATGGGGAGTCTCTGCTGCCGGGTCTTTGCTTGCCCGTTCTCCGTTTTTAAAAACAGCCTGTTCTTTTACCTTTCCATCTTCATCATATCCTATCCATTCTCCATCTTTCTTCCCGTTCAGATAGCCTCCCTTCACTTTAAGTTTCCCGGAAGGATAGTAAGATATCCAGATACCTGTTTGCTTCCCTTCAGCAAGACTGCCTTTTTCCTTTAGTGTTCCGTCTTCGTAATATTCAAACCCCTCACCATTAACGTCGGTACTTTGAACCGGACCACTCACAGAAGTAACTTTAATCTTACGTTGAATCTTTCCGCTTTCGTAATACCGGGTACATTCCCCGCTCATCACTCCCTTCTTCCAATTTGTTTTGGCCTTTATCTTCCCGCTCTCATAAAATTCGGATTCAACACCATCCGGCTCATCATGGACCCGATGCACCTTGCTTTTTATCTGTCCGTTTTCATAATACGATACATACTCTCCGTTCGACATATCTCCCGAATGCTTTACCTGTCCGTTGGGGTATGTATCCTGTGCCGTAGCACAGGTACAAATCGTGAAACAGGCTGCAATAGCAATAAATTGACGGATGAATGGGACGTTCATAGGCTGAATATGGCAAGATTTAGTTGAATATGAAGCAATGTAGTGATTATTAGTAATTCCTATTAATAAGTACTCCAAAATGCCAAATCCA
>Ga0206962_1176_pt1 | contig 19542 bp, 11 predicted proteins | sample Alteio_BWOrgHeat_27_FD_153241 | JGI IMG/M metagenome (GOLD analysis project Ga0206962, IMG submission 153241) | Enriched cells from forest soil in Barre Woods Harvard Forest LTER site, Petersham, Massachusetts, United States -... | ecosystem: Environmental > Terrestrial > Soil > Temperate forest >...
AAGATGCCCTCAATTCCGTTGTTTTTTATCCCAATCCCGTAAAAGAAAGTTTGACGGACGGGAATGGGATGGGACTGCCAGATGTCAAATATTATGGGCAAGACGGTGGGGTTTTTGTGTTTTGCTATCCTGGCAGGATTGGGTTCGTTTTTACAAAGACGGAAAATATTTCGGAGGCAACAGGTTTGAATGGTTCTTGTAGAGATAGGGCACGCCCCGTCTCTACCATATCAGCCAATCTCATCTTCGTCAACGCCAACCTTGCCGCACCCATTGTTGCCAGCGAACAGGAGGGATATGAACAGAATTTTTACCTAGCCCATACCGGGGAATCGGGGATTACCCATATACATTGCTATAAAACCATCACCTACAAAAGCATATATCCCTATATCGACATGGTTCTCCATATCAAAGAACATGGTATGAAGTATGAATTTGTGGTACATCCCAAAGGCAAGATATCAGATATAGGAATGCAATGGCAAGGGCTCAGCGGGCTCCAAATGGCAGAAAACGGAGGCATTAGATACGATCTGCCCATAGCTGGCTATGATGGGATGGTAGAAAGCGGGCCAGTAAGCTATCAGTCGTGCAAAATTATCCCCACCCGTTTTGAGAAAAAAGGACAGATCATTGGTTTTGAAACATCTTCCTTTTCTCGAAGAAAAACCTTGATCATAGACCCAGACCTGAGTTGGGGCACCTATTTTGGGGGTAGTGCCGCTGATGGGGCCCAGGCCATACAAAGCGATGCGCAGGGCAATATTTATATGGCAGGGTTTACAAACAGTACCAGCGGCATTGCCACTTCGGGGGCATTCCACTCGGCCATGGGCACGCCTGCCAATATGGATGCCTACCTGGCAAAGTTTGATAATGCAGGTAAGCTCCTTTGGGCCACCTATTATGGTGGTACTGCCGATGAAATAGGGTTTGGGGTGGATGTGGACCATAATGGCAATGCCTACCTCACCGGATGGACCCAAAGCAGCACGGGCATAGCAACAAAAGGGGCTTTTCAGACAAGTTTTGGGGGCAATTATGATGCTTTTCTTGCCAAGTTCAATGGCAAGGGATTATTACAATGGTCCACCTATTATGGCGGGGCAAACGATGATTACGCCTTTGCGGTAAAAACAGCCGATTCCGGTAAAATATATATTTGTGGCTACAGCGAAAGCAACTCAGCTATAGCGAGTTCAGGTGGCTTTAAAACAACAAACAGTGGAGGATATGATGCCTATCTGGCCAAATTTGACAGCAGTGGGGCACGGCAATGGGCCACTTATTTCGGGGGCACTGCTTTTGACCTGGCCTATAGCCTGGCCCATGATACATCAGGCAATATGTATATATCAGGATATACCTCCAGTAGCAGCGGCATAGCTACTAAAGGGGCGTATCAAACTTCCTATGGCGGGGGAAACAACGATGCTTTTGTGGCTAAATTCAATACATCGGGTTCCTTGCTTTGGGCCACCTATTTTGGGGGCGATGGTACCAATACCGGGCATATAGCCACGGACAAAAGCGGCAACTTGGTACTGGCCGGTTCTACTACAAGCTTGTTTGGCATTGCATCTACCAATGGCTACAAAAAAACACTTGCAGGAGGGTTTGATGCCTATGTGGCCTTGTTCAACAGTAGCGGCAACAGGCTTTGGTCCACCTACCTGGGTGGGGTGAATGATGATGAAATAGATGCGGTGACCACCGACCGGTATGGATACATTTATGTGGCAGGCACCACTTTCAGTTCTTCCGGCATCGCTACAAAGGGAGCCTATCAAACCTCGCTGGGAGGAGGTTCTGATGTCTTTTTGGCCAAGATAAGCAATGTAGGCATCCCGGTTTGGGCGAGCTATTATGGCAGTGGCAAGGATGAAGGCGCTTTCGGCTTGGTCACCGACAGTGCCAATAATGTATATGCTGCGGGATATACTTTCAGTATGGCCGGTATTGCAACTTCTGGGGCATACCAGGGCACAAATGGGGGCAATAAAGATGCCTTTTTGCTTAAATTCGGGTTCGACTACCGATACGATGCCGGGGTGACGGCTATCCCATCTCCAAAAGGGATACTCTGTTCAGGACCATCGCAGGTACAAGTGGATATCACCAACTATGGGAGCAAAGAGCTCGATTCCCTGCAAATAGGCTGGTCTATAGTGGGCAAAGACCAACTGCCACATATCTGGAAGGGCAAGCTGAAACATGACAGTACCGCATTGGTGGCATTGGGCAGCTATGATTTCCCGGCAGGCAACGATACGGTAAAGGCATGGACCAAACTCTATTCGGGGATCATTGATTCGGTGCCCGAAAACGATACCACCTATATCATTTACAAAGTGAACCCCACCCCAGCGGCACTCACGGGAAAAAGCGCTGAAATATGCCTGGGCGACAGCTTGTTGCTCGGAGCCAAAGCCGATTCCGGGAACACATATTCGTGGACTTCGAGGCCAGCAGGGTTTAGCTCTGCTGCCAATCAGCCCAAAATAGCCCCCAACGCCAATACCGTGTACTACCTTACCGAAACCGATACGAAAACTGGCTGTATCGGGAAGGATTCCGTAAGAATAACGGTGAACAAAACCCCTATCCCGAAATGGAACCTGCATGTTAGTGGGGATCAGGTAGATTTCCACGCCAGTGATAGCCTTTTTGGACCGACTGCCTATACTTGGAAATTTGGGGACGGCGATTCGGCATTCGGGCATTTGGCCCGGCACGTATTCCCCAAAAACCAAAGCTACCATGTGCGGCTCACCATCGTGAGCCAGAAGGGATGTACCAGCGAGTTTGATTCTACCATAAATGTTACCGAGTCTGGGGTAGATGTAACCAATCCGGACCTGTTCAGCCTCAGGCTATCACCCAACCCTTTTCATGGGCGGGCATCGTTCTCCTATCATTTGCAAGCCAGGTCAAGGATTTTGGTCAGGTTATTGGATCAATATGGCCAACAAATACTTGTGTTGCAGGACAGGGAGTTATGGCCTGGAAATTACGAAATGCATCTGGATGGAGAGCGATATCATTTATCGCCAGGGATATACCTGTTGCAGATAACCGCCGATGAAGGAACCCGTTGCTTACGGATGGTTTATTATTGATTTTTCTTGTTGATAACCCCCATTTGAACGGAAATCGCTATATTTGATAATCAATCTAACTGCCATGATCCATTATCCATGTGTTTTAAGGAATTTGGGATTGATCCTTGTTTTTTTTGCGGTATCATGCAAAATTGGGTATGGGCAGTACAGCACTTTCAGCAATGCAAAATTCACCGACGCATTCAATGGCGCTGTGTATCCTTTGGCAAACCTAACCTATAACAAGGTTGAACTTTCGTACAAGAACACTGATTTTAGCAACAGTCCTTTTAATGGCTATATTTCGGATGTTTTTATTCGTTTTAATGTAGGTACTGAAGCCACCATCAACAATTTCAAGATCAGCATGGGGCAAGTGCCGCTTTCTGATTTCAAAGATACCACCTTGTTTACAAAACCATTGACTGTGGTGTATGGCCCCACTAAGCAAAATGTGGTTGCCGATAATGAAGATTGGTATAAGATAACCTTGCAAACACAATTCTATTATGATACTTCCAAGGTTCTTATAGTTGCATTTGAGCAGGACAGCATTTCAGGATACGGCGGGATTTGGTCTTATATTGGTGGCAAATCATTGCCCCGGTATAGGATATATGGTAAGTCAAAGGACAGTGTGGGCAAAGGTTCAGACAAAGTAGAATATGATTTTGGTTTTGTGGAGAACAACCTTGTACCAAACTATGTGACAGTATGTGAGGTGGTGTTACCCAAGTATAACTGTGCTTATTCAGCACCGCAGGATCTGGTTATGAGTCTTTGTAACGCAGGCAATACAGATATTTCCTCGGTATATATTGGTTGGAGCATAGATGGGGTGGTGCAGACTTCCCATTATTGTAGCCCAGGACCAAAATATGATAGTACCATGGACGTAAAACTGGGCACTATTTTGATTTCCAAAGGCGAAAATCATATTTTGAAAGCCTGGACCTTTTTACCGAACGGCCTAAACAATTCTTTAAGCAATCAAGATACTTCTACATGGAAGAATTGGCTGCCTGATACCTTGGCCCCACAAATCAATCTATTGGGAAGGCCATTTGACAGCGTACAGGTGGCTTATCCAGGGTATTTATCAAAATATTCCGACTCTGTGTTATACAAAGATAATATAGAGGACCAAATCGATATTAACCTAAAGGTGAGCGGATCGTTTTATGATTCATTTCCCAATTTGCAAAACATAAATAAGTTGGGTAATTACAAAATAATATACACGGCGACAGATCAGTGCGGCAATTCGTCGTCCAAGACCAGACAAATTAAAGTGTATGACCATGTCCCGCCTGTTGTAAGCCTAGTGGGCGATCCGGTGGTATCCGTGTGTAGGTGGGCTGATTATCATGATGCGGGCTATGTGGCATCTGACAATTATTACAATGGCCCAGATATTCGGATAGATACCTTTGGTACTTTTGTCACAAATGGCCATTCCACCACTCCGGGCTCTTATTTTTTGAGATACCGAGCCGTTGATGGTTCAGGCAATGAGGGCCTATCCAACCATCGCACCATATTCGTGATACCTGCCGATTCTTTCGGGTGCAAAAGCGGCATATTTACTGCACTAGGACTTAAAAATAACATCACGATATATCCAAACCCTGGGAATGGCCTATTCACCATCAATTCTACAATTCCTGGCTTTCCAAACATGAAAATATCTGTACTGGATATGCTGGGAAAAGAAATCGGTTTGCCCATAAACAATTTTTTTGCAGGAAATCAGATACAGATTGACTTAAGCCAACGACCGCCAGGAATGTATTTTGTGCATATTGTTGCTGGGGATGAAACAGCAAATGTGCCGATAGTGGTGAGGAGGTGATTGGGTTGTTTTTATCAGTGGTTGAGTACTTGGGATTGAATAATAGGTTATATTTGGTTGGGAATCAAACAGAAATGAAGCAATATCATTATTTTCTGAGGTCTTTGGTTTTGATTATTGGTTTATGCTTAGCATCAAGCCAGGTTGGGTACGGGCAGCAATATGTTAATAATAAAAAATATTCTGATCCTAATCATGGTGATACCTACCCTTTGGCAAACCGTACCTATAACAAGGTGGAATTATCTTATAAAAGCTCTGATTTTGACTATCCGCCTTCAAAAGGCTACATTGTTAATGTATTTATCAGGTTTAGCGTAGAGACAGTTGCCACCTTCTCCAATTTCAAGATCAGCATGGCTCAAGTTCCTCTTTCTACTTTCAAGGATACTACCCGTTTTACGAAACCACTGACAGTAGTGTATGGCCCGGTTAAAACGAGTATTGACAATGAGTATGAAGATTGGCACAACATAATCTTGGAAACCCCCTTTTTATACGATCCTGCCAAAGTGCTTATTGTTGTGTTTGAGCAGGACAGCATTTTGGGATTTGGAGGATTTTGGTCCTATACTGCTGGTGAAACATTGCCACGGTACAGGATTTATGGCAGATCTCAGGATACATTGGGTAAAAAGGCCGATAAAGAAGAATATGATTTTGGGTTTACCCTGAAAACCCTTGTAGCCAATGATGTGGAAATTTGTGATCTGGTGACACCCAAGTATCACTGTGCTTCTGCGGCCTATCAAGATGTGGTTGTGAACCTGTGTAACCTAAGCTATGCCGACGTTTCATCCGTTAATATTGGGTGGAGCATTGATGGTATATTGCAGACACCAATTTATTGTAATCCCGGGCCAAAATATGACAGTACTATGGATGTAAAGCTGGGCAATATTTTGATTTCGAAGGGGAAAAACCATATACTGAAAGCTTGGACTTATCTTCCTAGTGGGATGAAAAATTCCGTCAGCAATCAAGATACACTTATCATGAATGATTGGTTGCCTGATACCCTGGGGCCAAAAATTACTATAGAGGGCAAGGCTTTTGACAGCCTTCAGGTCGCCTATCCAGGGTATGCTTCTAGCTATTACGATCAATCGGTAGTCTATTCTGATATGGTAGAGGCCAGGGCAGATCTCAAACTAATGGTTGGAGGATCCTTTTACGATTCTTTCCCCAATTGGAAAAATGTGAACAAAGTAGGCAATTACCAAATCCTATATACCGCAACCGATCAATGTGGCAATTCGTCATCCAAAGCCAGACAAATAAAAGTATATGACCATGTTCCGCCAGATATAAGTCTGGTCGGCAGCACAGTGGCATCTATTTGTAGATGGTCTGATTATCAGGATGCGGGGTTTATAGTATCTGATAATTATTACAGCTCAAAAGACATCAAAGTGGATACTTTTGGCACCTTTGTCACCCATGGGCATAGCACTGGTCCTGGCAATTATTTTTTAAGGTACAGGGCCATAGATGGGTCGGGCAACGAGGGCCTATCCGCTTCCCGTACCATATATGTTCTCGATTCCACTTCGCCTGTATGTACGGGCAAGTACCCTACGGCCCCGGTACAGGTTCCGGCAACTGTTTTGTACCCGAACCCCAATCATGGGATATTTACCCTAGCTATCAATATCAATGATTCCAACAACTATCATGTGAACTTGGTGAACATATTGGGCCAAGCCGAGAATATCACTCAACACTGCACCTATTCTCAGTATAAGCTACAGGTGGATGCAAGCGAACCACCTTCCGGACTCTATTTTATTAAAATCATTTCGGGCAGCGAAAATGTTTGCTTGCCGGTGATGATTTGTCATTAGCCGAATCCTTCTCTTTTTTCCGATGTAGGAGGCACATGCAATCCAATAAAAACCTATATTTGGATAGCTGTATTTGATCATACCCCCTTGAAGTCAAAAACTATTGCACAAAACCATTGCAGGGCCCATTGGGCAGGATTCCGGTGCGTAGCCATTGGGTTGTTTGTTTTGATGTGTCATATAAAAGTACAGGGACAGTTTTATAATAACGACTATACTGCTGGGAACTCAGGACCGTCCCCCCTCTCCACCCCGTTCAACTCTAGTGTGAATAACAAGATGCAGCTCGTGTACAGCCAAAATACTTTGGGGTTGTATTCGAGTGCGGTTATCACAAAGGCGTATTTCAGGTTCGCCAAGGGCATCAATGTGACACTTGACAGTTTTACCATAAGGATGGCCATGGTGCCGAACTCTTTGATGTCCAGTGATTATTCCGTATTCAACAAACAACCAAATCTGGTATTCGGCCCCAAAACCATCAATTTTGTAGCAAATCAAGGGGAATGGACAGTAATAAACCTCGATAGCACCTTTGCCTATAATCCCAACGAGCAACTGGTGGTACAGATAGAACAAAAAGGTTTCTCGGGCACAGGAGGGCCGATCTGCTATCTTCCTGATCCTTATGGACAAGCAGGGCACCTGATCATCGGGGAGGCTGGAAAAGCGACAGGCAATGCACAAGCGAAATATGAAACAGATTTTGGTGTGTATGTGACCCATCCCTTGTATGATGCGGGTGTTGCGGCCATTGATTCCCCGGTTTGGTATTGCAGGTATGATACCCTGAAGGATATACGGGTACATGTAAGCAGCTTTATCAATACCATTGATTCCGTACATGTAGGTTGGAGTGTGGATGGGATCATGCAGCCGCCGGTACTGAATAAAGTACGTAACAGTGGTGGCCCAGGAACCGGTGATGTACTGCTCGGAAAAGTCTCCGTGGCCAACCATAAGCCGATTGCCATAAAAGCATGGACCTTCCTTCCGAACGGGGTAAAAGACCAAATTCCGTTCAATGATACTTTATATGCCACGATAACAAACGAATTGGATACCGTGCCGCCCCAAATAGCGCTTATTGGGAAGATTGTCGACTTTGTAGAGGTATCCTCACCCAGTTTTATGAGCGACTATGCAGATCCGGGAATATCCGTTTATGACGATTTTGATAATGCAATTCAATTAAAGCAAACTAAAGGCGGCTCATTTTATCAAACCTTCCCCGATGGAAAAAATGTAAATATCCTGGGAACTTATGAGATCATATACCATGTGCAGGACCTTTGCGGAAACGCATCTTCTGTACATAGAACGGTAAAAGTCGGGGATGCTATCCGACCTGTCATCACCATTGGCGGCTATCCTGTTGTCAGTATATGCCAGGGTGCTCCCTATACCGATGCCGGATATCTGGCATACGACAACTATGACAGTGTGCAATACCTTAAAATAGACACCTTCGGCACTTTCCTTGCCCAAGGCACCCATTCTCTACCCGGTATGTATTTCCTGCGGTACAAGGCCACCGATAGGTCGGGCAACGAGGGCCTATCCGCTTCCCGTACCATATATGTGCTCGATTCCAGCTCATCAGTATGCACGGGCAAGTATCCTGTTGCCCCCGTACAGATTCCGACACCAGTTTTATACCCCAACCCAAACAATGGGATATTTACCCTAGCTATCAATATCAATGATTCCAATAATTATCAGGTGAGCTTGGTAAACATGCTGGGCCAAACTGAAAATATCGGTTCGAATTGTAATTATTCGCAGAACAAACTTCATGTGGATGCAAGCCATCAACCTTCTGGGCTGTATTTTATTAAAATCATTTCGGGCAGTGAAAATGTTTGTCTGTCGGTGATGATCAACAGATAGAAATAGGTTTTGGCTTCCGAAAAATGATCAGATGCAACGGCCAGTAAAAGAATGTCGTCAATCAAAGAAAGCATTCAAGTATTTTTACCCGGCAGAAAACCAAATCGCTCATAAATCGCTATATTTGATTGGTGATCCTCAAATAAATGTCAACCCATACCCATCACAAAACCTGTTTTCTGATTTTTTGCATAGCTTTTATAAGCTTTATGGGTTTGGGGGCAAATGTTTCGGCACAAGACTTTGTGAATGATACCATGCCGGCCAAAAGCGGCAATGCATTTCCCCTGGCCAGTTCTACTGAAAATAAGGTTGAAGTGATATATCAAAGCTCAGATTTCAATAAAAAGCTTCCCACTTCCTATTATACCTATATCAAAAACATCTACATACGGCTTGGGAATGCCTGCAACTCCACCTATGCTGATTTTACGGTGAGCATGGCTTCTATTCCGAAAATTGATAGCGGTTCCCGGATTTTCACGAGTTACGTGAAAACCGTTTATGGCCCTGTAAAGCAAACCATTAAAAGCGATGCCAATGTTTGGATCAAAATACCCCTTAGCGCACCTTTTGCCTATAATCCCAAGCAAATATTGGTAGTGACGGTGAAGCAGGATCAGCAGATAGGTCAGCCAGCGGAATGGTCATGTCGCCCGGTTTTCAATGGATTGTCCTGGAACAGGATGTACGGAGGATACGGGAAAGATACGGCAATCAATTCTGACAAATATGAATATGATTTTGGATTTGATACCACCAATGCCATATCATACAACAATGCGGGTATTTGCAGCCTGATATCACCTTTGGATCTTTGCCCTTCCACCAGCCCGCAAGACGTTACGGTAAGGCTCTGCAACCTGGGTGTCATAGACCTGTCATCTGTATCTTTGGGTTGGAGCTTGGACAATGTGGTACAAACACCACTACATTTTGGCCCAGGACCACCGGTGGGCAGCTATACCGATATCAAGTTGACCAGTTTGGTGTTTTCAAAAGGCAAATACCACACGCTGAAAGCATGGACCTATCTCCCCAATGGGGTAAAGGATTCCACTCCGCAAGATGATTCATTGATCGTGAACAGCTTGGGCCCCGATACCACACGGCCCCTCGTGACGCTGCAGGGGAAACCATTTGACAGCATGCAAGTGGCCTATTTGGGACATACCAGCACCTATACCGATCTGGGATTTGTGGTGACCGATGACAACAATGCCGTAATAACCACTGCCAGGGGCGGATCTTTTTACACCTCGTTTTCCGGGGTGGACAATGTTGATACCGTAGGTACCTATAAAATAATATATACGGCTACAGACCAATGTGGCAATACGGCATCGGTGACACGACAAGTAAAAGTATATGACCATGTGCCGCCTGTTATCACCATCAATGGCAACGCTGTGGCATCGGTTTGCCAAGGGGCTGTATACCAAGACGCAGGATGTACCGTTACTGACAATTATTACGGTACCAAAGACATAAGGGTTGATACCTTTGGCACATTTGTTACCGATGGGCATACCGCTGTGCCAGGTACCTATTATATCCGGTTTCAAGCCACGGACAAGTCGGGCAATACCGCCATTACTGCGAACCATCGTACTATTTTTGTGATACCGGTTGATTCTTTGGGTTGCAAAAGCGGTAGCAGTGGATTTCCTGTATCGGAAAATGGCCAAAACGATTTTGTGATATACCCCAATCCCAACGAAGGTCTTTTTATTCTCAAATCCAATGGCTTTTTTCATCCCAATATGCAAATAACTGTCAGCGATGCGTTGGGAAGGCAAATACAATTGCCAGAGAACCGGTTCCTTTCCAACCAATCGCTTGATTTGGATCTTGCCAGCCAGCCATCAGGGTTATATTTTATCCATATACAATCGAAGGATCAAACAGCTAATTTGCGGGTTGTGATCAAAAAATGATATGGTAGTAAGGATTAGATTATATCACAAAAAGCAAGGAAAAGATCCAGAGAAAACCTATATTTGATTGGCTAGATCATCTAAATGGCAAACCTTAAAAAAATCAAATACCCTTTATTGATCGTTGGCCTGTTTTTGGTCATCGTTTTCGGCACGGCATCTACAACCAGCGCGCAGCAATTCGTCAATGATACCAATAATGTTCTCAGCGGCACTTCGTATCCTCTCAACAGCCTGAACGATAATGTAGTGGAACTAGACTTTACCAGCGGCGATCTGCATACGGGGCCTGTCATCGCATATATAAAAAACATATATATCCGTTTTAGCAAACCATGCAACGCAACCTACAAAAACCTTAAAATAAGCATGGCGCTTGTGGGGCCCGGGGGTGCACCAGCATCTACAACTTTTACGGGCAATTTGAAAACAGTCTATGGCCCCCTCAACACTACCATAGATTGTGATGAAGGTGTTTGGCATAAAATTCCCCTTAGGCTTCCATTCAAATATGATTCTGACAATATATTGGTAGTGAACATGGAACAGGATGGGATTACAGGATATGGTAGTGAATTGGGATATTTCAGCGGTACGAAATTGGATAGGTACAGTATTTATGGTAAATCAGGCAAAGCCAACGGAGAAGGATATAGCAAGAACGAATACGATTTTGGGTTTGATACCGTGAACAATGTTAACCTAAACGATGCAGGGATATTGGGACTTAATGGGTTAGAACATATTTGTGCCTCTGCGGTTCCTCAATATGTTGATGTAAGATTAAGCAATTACGGTACCGTTGTGCTTAAATCTGTTTACATGGGTTGGAGCTTGGATGGGGTTCTGCAAACACCACAATATTTCAGTCCCGGCCCCGACATCGGAGGTTTCTCAGATTATGGCCTCACCAGCTTGGTATTCTCTAAAGGAGTGTATCACAACCTGAAAGTTTGGACCTACCTACCCAATGGTGTAACGGATACCGTGCCGGAAAATGATACCTTGACAGTGAATAATTTAGGGCCTGACACAATTCCTCCTTCCATCAGATTATTGACCAATCCTTTCGATAGCTTGCAGGTGGCGTACCCGGGTTTTTCTTCAGATTATGTGGATCAAGACAATCCTTGGATTACCGATGGTCCGGGTGGGCAGATATCCCTGGCACGTAGTGGCTCCTTTTATGATACCTTCCCCAATGGCAAAAACGTGAACAAGGTGGGAGTTTTCCAAATCATCTATACGGCATCTGATCAGTGTGGAAACACGGCATCCACAACCAAGCAGATAACGGTGTATGACCATGTGCCACCCGTTATTTCCGTGGCTGGCAATCCCATCGCTTCCGTATGTCGCTGGGCTGAGTATCATGATGCTGGGTGTACGGTTTCTGATAATTATTATGGCTTAAAAGACATCAGGATAGATACCATTGGCACTTATATCACGGACGGACGTACCACAAACCCCGGTGTGTATTATTTGCGATTTCAGGCCACGGACAAATCTGGCAACAAAGCCATTTCCCCCAATCACCGTACCATTTTTGTTATTCCAGCTGATTCATTTGGCTGCAAGGGAGGCATATACCTGCCAACAGACCTGCAAAACAATATTTCTATTTACCCCAACCCCGCAGAAGGGTTATTTACGATCCGGGCCAACGTGCTAGAACCCAAAAACCTGCAAATATCAGTGTTGGATATATTGGGGAAGGAACAGCCTTTGTCGGGGAACAAATTCTTTATTGGGAACTTAACTCAAGTGGATTTGATGGGTAAACCGGCTGGTCTTTATTTTATAAAGCTGATGTATGGGAATAGCCTTGCCAGTTTCCCTGTAGTGGTGAGGAGATAAATGGCCTACCTTATTTTGATTCAGGAATCACACCCTCAAAAACATATTCCGCAGGCCCAATCAACCAAATATCCGAATACCCTGTAACGGGGGAATAGTCAAATTTCACCTCGAGGTTCCCACCCATGGCTTTTATGAAAATATGGTTTTTAGTTGGGCCATCGTTTTTCGACGAAACAGAATGATGGTATGCCAGGGACGATGCCACCACGCCTGTTCCGCAGGCAAGGGTCTCGTCTTCCACGCCCCGCTCAAAGGTCCGTAGGCTGATATGGTTGGGTTGGCTGGAATCGATCTCCACAAAATTGACATTGATGCCCTCTTTGTCAAACTCAGCATTGTGCCTGATGGCATGCGCGGCAGGGATGATATCCAATTGCTTGATATACTGCATAAAGCGTACATAATGTGGGGATCCGGTGTTCAATACCAGATCATCGCCCCGGTGGGTTATTTCGGGCACGTTTTTCATTTGGAGGGAAACCAAGTCCCCGGTAAAATATGCCTTGTGAGGGCCATCTACGGCTAAGAAACTCAACTCAGATCCGCCGATCCCCAAGAACTTGGCAAAAGCGGCGAGGCACCTGCCCCCGTTGCCGCACATGCTACTGGGGTTGCCATCGCTATTGAAATAGACCATGTTGAAATCATAGCCTTGTATATTTTGCAGCAAGATCAACCCATCCGCCCCGATACCGAAACGGCGGTCACACAAACGATTGATATAGGCTGTACTCACCGGGAAGGTTTGATCCCTATCATCCACCATGATAAAATCATTGCCCGCCCCTTGGTATTTATAAAATGTGATGCCCATATTATTCGCCGTTCAGTTCTTTCAGTGTTTTTTTATCCTTCACCGGTTTCGAAAAATCATGGGTATAGTCATGGTCGGTGAGTCTGAATATTCCTTGGTCCAGTTTTAGGTAATAGTTGTTGTTCAGGGAAAGTATTTTCACATCCGCGTTTTCATCCACCCCATACAGGTACAATTGCTTATGGTAATATTTATAGCCTTGGAAGTTGAGCGGAGAAGTATAATAACTCGTAGAAAGTTGGACTGTATTTTGAGTTTTCTCGTAGTATCCTCCAGATGACTTATCGGTTTCTTTTTTTGTGGCGATGCTTTCTACATCCAACATCTTTTCGGCAACCAACACATCCCCACTGATGGTATCTGTATTGTTTGCCTTAGAAGGTGTTGACCTGGAAGTCTCTACATTCGATTTTAATCTTTTTGAAGCCCCTTTTCTGGTGACAACGTTGGGTGGTGCCAGTTTTACCTCATCCTTTGATGACCACTGATAAGTGCCTTGTACATCCATTGAGCCTGCACTTTGTTGTACTGGGGCATTGTCGCCAAAAGACCAATCAGATTTAATCTTTACGGTATCCATTTTTGGTTTGGCCAATTCTTCTTTTTTGGGTCCGGCTTGGCCCACCGTATTGCCATTGGAAAGGTCATCCCCGGCATCGCTTTTGTCTTTAAGCTCGGGTACCTTGCTATCTTGCTTTGGAGCGTTTGTGTTCTCGGCTAGTGCCTTGCTTTTTGATTCTGGAGCAATACTGTCTGCTTTCCTTTTGGCTGTTTCTGTCTGAGGGGTAAGCACGGCGGTGGCGGATGCCTGGTCAGTTTGTGTCCTTTGTTGCTTTACATATACAAAAATGCCGGAACCCACGGCCAATACCACTGCGGCGGCTATACTCATCCACATGGGGCCGGCATTGCGTTTCTTTTCTTCATCAATGGTATGCTCACGGATATAATCTTTCAGCTCTTGTTTGCGGAACTGGATCACGGCGCCCATCAGCTTTTTTTGCTCAGCCACTTCTTCGGCAAGCTCAGTATTGGCAGCCATTTCCTGCTCAAAGCTTTCCCGCTCTTCTTGGCTCAACCGACCCAGGAGGTAGTTGTCTATGCGTTCGTCTATGTTGGGGTCCTGTGCCATGCTATAAAAGTTCCTCCGCAGTATAATGTTGTTTTATAAGGGATTCCAGTTTTTTCTTGCACTGGTATTTCTTGGCTTTGGCCGTATCGGCATTGGCAAACTGCATTTGCTGGGCAATTTTTTCCATGTCCCATTGCTCAAAATAGAAATGGGATAGGAGGTCGCGACAGGTTTCCCCCAGTTGGTGGAGGTATTTTGACAGTATCGCGTATTTGTCATCATTGTATTCTTCGGTGGTATCGGCCAGGTCGGGCGAGTGGTCGCTTTGAAAATCGGACAAATGCATCCTGCCATTTTTACGGAGCTGTTTCAACCATAGGTTTTTGGCAATGGCATACAGATAGGTGTCCAGTTTGGAACTGAGCACAAAGCCTTCTTTGTGCACGTTCTGCCATAATATCACCAGTGATTCCTGCAACATGTCTTCAACATCCGGGGCGTCGCCATTGTTGCGGAGTATATAGCTGCGTATGGGGCCAACATTCCTTTTGTAGAGGTGTATGAGCATCTTTTGATCTCCTTCTCTTATTTTGTCTATGACCTGCTGATCTGTAGGTTGATTTGAACCAAACATATTCAGTACCCCCGTTTATACATTTGTGTAAGAGAAAGTAAACGCCAGACGGATAATTTTTTTGGGATTGTGCCAATGATGCATCTCTAAAAATATTTGTTTTAACCTCAACCTTACTCCTTCTCCATTTGGAGAAGGTTTTTGGTAGTTTTTAGAGCTGCTTTTTAGTCCGGCACAATCTTTGCAAAAACCCTTCGTTATAATACTAAATGCAAATATATGGATAAAGTAAAGAAATATGCAGCACTCCTAATGGTCGCCATATTCGGTGGCCTGGTGAGCCTGGGCGCTTACCAATTGGTTGAGAAAAAACAGTATTCGTTTTACGATGGTTTTACCGGCGCGAGAAAGGCAAGTTATGACATCAGGAACGTGACGGTGCCCACGTTCGATTTTGCCGATGTATCTGAGGCAGTGATGCCTACCGTGGTTCACATCAAAACCGTGAGCAATCCAAAACAAGACCAAAGCGCCGACCGTGGCAACCAGGGTGGCCAAAACCCGTTCGATTTCTTCGGGCCGGGTTTCAATTTTCCACAACAGCCTCGTGGCCCGCAGATGGCCTCAGGTTCTGGGGTTATCATTTCTGAAGATGGCTATATCGTTACCAACAACCACGTTGTGGCAGATGCTGACAATATTGAAGTGGTCCTGTATGACAAACGTTCATATAAAGCTGACGTGATTGGCAGGGATCCCAACACGGATATGGCATTGATAAAGATCAGTGCTGATAACCTGCAACCCATAAAGGTAGGCAACTCCGATGAAAGCAAGGTGGGCCAATGGGTACTCGCAGTGGGCAACCCATTCAACCTTACTTCTACCGTCACGGCAGGGATCATCAGTGCCAAAGGGCGCAATATCCAGTTGCTCGGTGGTGGTTCGGCCATTGAGAGCTTTATACAAACCGATGCTGCCGTGAACCCTGGCAATAGCGGTGGCGCACTGGTGAACACCAAAGGCGAACTTATCGGCATCAATACCGCCATTGCTTCACAAACAGGCCAATACGAAGGATATTCTTTCGCAGTGCCCAGCAACCTAATGAAAAAGGTGATCCAAGACTTCAAAGAGTTTGGTGAAGTGCAACGCGGCTACCTGGGCGTGGGCATCAAGGATATTGACAATAAAATAGCAGAAGACAAAGGCTTACCGAAACCGGAAGGTGTATTGGTGGACAATATCAGCGACAACAGTGCCGCTGAAGAAGCCGGTATCAAAAAAGGTGACGTGATCATCAAGATTGATGGCCATGCCGTGAACAGTGTATCAGAACTTCAGGAAGTGGTAGGTACCCGCAGGCCGGGTGACCATGCCAAGATAACTGCCCTGCGCAATGGGAACGAAAAAGAATTTGATGTGGTGCTGAAAAACAAGGACGGCAAAACCGGCATTGTGACCAGTGAAACCAAAAGCCTGAAAAAGAAGATCGGTGCCAGTTTTGAACCGGCCAATGATGCCACCATGAAAAAACTGAAGCTGAAAAACGGTGTTCAGGTGACTGAAATATCCAAGGGCAGCTTCCGCGATGCAGGTATCCCAGAGAGCTTCATTGTCACCACGGTGGACAAAGTGAATATATACGTCACCAACGATATATTCAAAGCATTGGATGGCAAAACCGGGGCTATATTGGTAGAAGGCTACATGCCCACGGGAGAAAAGAAGAATTATGTGCTGGAGCTAGAAAAATAGTTAGGCATAAAAAAACATTTGTAACCCCTTCATATTGTTGTTGACACCCAGGGCCGCCCCATAAAGGCGGCCCTGGGTATTTTATGGATGCCGTAAACCCGGCCGTCACCAGCAAACATAGGATGACGGCTATTCGGAGAAGGTCATTGCGATTGGAGTCCCAATTGATAAATCGGACGGAATGAAGCAATCCGCTGGGCCAAAGTACTGAGGATGGATAACAGCCTAAAAAAACCGGATGTTTGAAGCTTTTGGTGTATGTTTGTCTACACAAACCTAAAGACATTTCCCATGCATATCGGAGCACAAATCGTTATTGGCATCGTTGCTTTCTTGCACTGCTACTTCATGTACCTGGAGATGTTTGCCTGGACAAGCCGTGGCCCCAAAGTATTTAAGACCCTCCCAGCCGAGCAGTTTGCCCAAACTAAGACCATGGCAGGAAACCAAGGGCTATACAATGGTTTTCTCGCTGCGGGGCTGATTTGGTCCCTCTTGATAAAGAATGCTGACATGGCGAATGAAGTTGCCCTGTTTTTCTTGGCATGTGTTACGGTGGCTGGTATCTATGGTGCAGTGACCGTGAGCAGCAGGATTCTGTTCATCCAGGCATTACCTGCGGTGATTGGGATCGGTTTGGTGATTGCAGGCTGGTAAGTGATAGAATTTCAGCACTTTCATTACAATTCACAACATATAGGCCATTAATGTTGTTGAATACGGTTCACAGGTATCTTTATAAATAACATGGCTTTGTTGAAAAAAATCTTTCGGATCGTTGTTGGAATCCTTGCCTCTGTTCTGCTTTTGCTGATAGTGGGATGGGGTATTTTGTATTTTTATTTTTCAGCGCACAAAAAAGAGATCATTGCCAAAGCGAGCACCGAGATCAGCAGCAAGATACAGGCAGGGGTCACTATCAAAGATGCCGGAATCAGTTGGTTTGCGACATTCCCTTATATTTCTATCGAGCTAAGGGAAGTACAGATCACTGACACCTTATACTCTAAGCATCCCATCCCTTTTTTGCAGGCGGGCAAGTTTTACGCGAATTGCAATGTTTTCCAATTGATGAAGGGCCAGGTACGCATCAATCGTGTGGGACTTTCAGATGGGATCATCAATGTCATCCATGACTCGCTTTGCCGGCCCAACCTACACATCCTTGATGCAAAATCACCTTCTAAAACGGATACGGGTCATAGCAGCAAATCATTTTTCAATGACTTGACCATGAACAACGTAAGGATATTTATTGTGGATGATTCCAGACAAGTGAAATTGGACATCTTGGTAAATAAACTGAAATGCAGCACCATAGATTACGATACCGCGACATGTTTTAACCTGGACATGAAGGTGCATACCAATTATTTGGGGTTCAATACGGTTGAGGGTTATTATGGCAACAATAAAGACATTGATGGAGTATTTCCTTTATATCTCAATATGAAGCAAAAGACTATCCGATTCCATGATATCAAACTTGCTGTAAACCACGATCTACTCATTGGGGATGGGATATTCCATTTTGATGAACAACAGTTGTTCCACCTATCCATAAATGCCCCAAACATTGATTTTGAAAATGCCAAAACAGCAATGGTGGCCAAGAGCCAATTGGCATTGTCTGGCTTGCATTCTGTAAAACCTGTTGATTTTGCCGTAGTGCTAGACGGGGATACCCGGTACCTGTCCATCCCATTTGTGAACGTGGCCTGGCGGGTATCTGATGACGAACTCGGCATCCTGCAAGGCAAATTTGCCCATTGCTCCATGCGCGGTACCTTCATCAATTATGTGAACCCGAAAAATCCCAGGCATGATTCCAATTCCCGGATCACGGTGAGCAATTTCAAAGCGCTATGGAACGGGAAGTCGCCGGTCCAAGCCAACAAAATCATCATCACCAATATGATCAAGCCCATCCTCCATTTCGACCTGAATGCCGTTTGCACGCTCTCTGATATCGATTCTTTGGTACAGAGCAATGACCTAAACTTTGAAGATGGGAATGCAAACATCAACATCGTGTATAATGGGCCAGTAAGCTATAGCAGTAAAATTGTTCCAGATATCACTGGGTATTTTATGCTGAGCAAAGCAGATATATTGTATGCCCCCCGAAACATGGAACTGGTAAACGGAAATGCCAAAGTGAGCTTCAACCATAGTGAAATAGCCATAGAGAACCTATCCGGTACCTTGGGTAAATCATCTATCGCTATACAAGGGCATATCAATAGTTTTGCACCCATATTTTCGCATGCCAATGAGCAGGTTTTGCTGCAATGGACCGTGGCCAGCCCACTGATCAATCTTACAGAATTGGTGCCCCTTGTTGCTGAAAAGCAGCAGAAACACCGCGCAAAAAAAATAATCACTGCCCCTATATCTGGGTTGAGCAGCTTTTTGGATGACCTGGTGGAAGAATGTAATATCCAAGTGGATTTTTTGGTAAAGAGAATTGTTTATAATCATTTTGAAGCCGATAACCTGAACGCGAACCTATCCTTGGAGAACAATGGTGAATGGAAAATAAACCATCTGCTGGTAAACCACGCTGGCGGCAACCTCTCAGCCAGTGGAACCTTGGCCCCGTTGGCCAGTGGTGGTTATATGGCCAGCTTAAAATCTGACATGCAACATGTAGATGTGAGCAAAGTGATGTATGCGTTCAATGATTTTGGTATACGCTCATTCAGTAGCAATAACTTGAAGGGACAACTCACCCTGCACTCCACTTTGGAAGTTGCGCTAAACAAGGCTGGCAATATAGCGCCCAATACAATAAAGGCAAAAGTGGGATTCAGTCTTCAAAATGGGGAACTGGT
>Ga0206962_1173_pt2 | contig 19306 bp, 12 predicted proteins | sample Alteio_BWOrgHeat_27_FD_153241 | JGI IMG/M metagenome (GOLD analysis project Ga0206962, IMG submission 153241) | Enriched cells from forest soil in Barre Woods Harvard Forest LTER site, Petersham, Massachusetts, United States -... | ecosystem: Environmental > Terrestrial > Soil > Temperate forest >...
GCTGCGATTGATGCCTTAAAAGAAGCCCGGGAGTCCGGGACTATTTTGCTGGATCAGCTGAAAGAACAGATGGGTGTGTAACGATGACCAACACACCCTATACCGTGCGTCTTGCGCCTAAAATTACGCGACAAATCCGGAAATTACCGCAGAAGGAACGGCGACTGGCGTTTCGTCTGGCGGAGGCGCTTGCAATTAATCCCAGACCTCCGGGAGCCACACGGATTGAGGGAATGACGGGACTCTACAGCGAGACGTTTGAGGAGCTGCATATGATTTATAAGATTGAGGATCAGGATGTGGTGCTGTTGTTTTTGAGATGAGCTCCTGCTTTCAAGTGAAACCCTGCTGGTATAGAGTCTCGCAGCGGCATCTGACTTAGTCATGTGCTGTTTTTCCATTTCCTGTTTTAATGCATAAGCAATAACACGCTTAGATGAGAAGACTGAAACATTGCCGAAATTGACCATTTTACGCAAAGTAGCCGCCCCAAAACCTTCACAGGCGGCATTCCAATGCACCCCAAAAAACACCGCCGGTCACCGATTTCGGCAAAGTCATTCAGAAAAAGCCCTCCGATGACTAAGGCCGCATGCTTTTAGCAACCACCCCTGTGTCATCCAGTGACTTGAGCAGCTCAGAAAATGATTTTGATTTTCGAAAGGTTCGGGTTTTTTCCATAGGTTCTCTGAGCACGCGAAGCAGATGTTGTGTCTCCTCGAGCGCGGTGTCCCCTGGATTTCGGTGTTCTGCAAACAACATAAGGGCTTCCTGGATTTTTTTTTGTTTTTCTTTGGGATCTTTTTTAAAAATGCCTGTTTTTGTGGCAAGTGTGTCACAGTACTGTTCCACAAAACGCAGAAGATGATCTACCGGCTCATGTCCCTCCCGGGGCGGGCAGGGGAACAGAAGTATTTTCCAGTTAGAAAAATCGGCATGATCTCTTTTGAGATCAGTGATGTGTTTCAGAAATCTTGCAGGGGATATGTTGTCTGAGAGCGGAAAGGGACAGCCCATTTCAGTCTGCCATGCCATCTGCAGAATATTAATGACAAAACCAAGGCAATTATTTTTTTCTGAAAGGGTTTCAGTCCATACAGGTTCTACCGGTCTTGAGTTTGCAAACACGACTCTGGGGTCTGCATTGATGGAAATATTTTGCGACAGAATTTCATTCTGTGTGAGTTCTATGATGCGGGCTCTGATATGCGCCGGGGGACGGACAATCAGGAATGAAAATCCAGCAGGGTAATGCAAATGATTTGAGCGCAGCCCATTTTCAGTGAGATGCAAAAACACAATACCTTTCTGGTCATTTCCGGTGCAAAGGCCCGTATGCAAAAAAATGACCGGCCAGCCATCCCGCCTCATGGGCAATTGCATTACAGCAAAAAGGCGTCCAAAAAATCTCTGTCGAAAGTTATTGGCAGCGTTACGGTGGAAAAGAATCATATCGCCAGGAGAGAGTGAATCCTGACTGGAAAGAATATCGTCAATGAACGGCATTTTTGGACCCAACTAAAGTTATAAATGTTCTTTATTTTATTATATCGAAGATTTTTGATCAATATAAATGCATTAAAAAGTAACCAATGAAATTTGACTACGGTCCCCGTCTTTTAGGCCCTTGATCATCCCGTTTTTCGTCAGATACATTCGCTTTCCTAGTCGTTGCAGTGTGAGAAAACAGACCTGATCGGGCGAAAGCAGAATAAGACTTTTCCTCTATATCGGATTTTTCTTCAGAAGAATTTTCAAACCCTGCATTTTGCAAAGAGGAAACGTCCGGTGAATATGCCTGAATATTATTCAGAGCATCCTGCAGCGTTTGTGTAACATCATTGCTTAGATTATTAATCTGATCCATCTGCCGAAGAGCGGATGAAAATGCCTCATGGAAATTTTCTCCGCCACTGTATTCTTCAGTAAAATTTTCGGCAAACTGGGAAATTTGTTCCCTAGAAAGCTCAGGCAGGCCTGCTGCCAAAACGGACAAAGTAGTCTCATAACAATAATGCTGATCCCAGGCGTGCATAACCTGATCTTTAGCCCTGATTCCACGGTTAGGAACATTTACAGGCAAAGATGCCAGTGTTTTGGCATAATCTTTTAATGGGAACGGGTTCACTTCCAGAACCGGGATTTGCGGCGTTGAATCTCTTGAAGTTAAATACATATTCGTTAACAAGGAGCTGACAAAACTCCCTCCCGAATTGAATGGAAGCAGGCTGATATACCTGCTCTCTGTCGCCAGCAATGGCCTGCCCAGTTGTTTTTCAATTCTCTCGTCAATTCTTGTCAGATGCGAATCATGGGCCTGACTCAGCGCAGCGACAAACTCCTGCCTTGATCTGAGCCATTTATTCTCATACCCATCCATCACAGACGGTTTCTCCAGCCATTCCTTTGCATTGAGTTCGTTTACCATGACAAGAGCATGATAGAGATCTTCTTTTTCCTGGCCGGGAAGCTTTTTCAGAGCTGCCTGAAAGGCTTCCGTGACAATAGATTGCATTTCATCTTCTATGATTTCTTTGGCACTACGGGGAAGCTCAGCAATGTAGTGTCCCTGACCTATCATGGCTATGCGTGTAATTTGCCCTGGAAAACAGCTGGGATTGTCTTTCTGGTTGTCACCATGCGCATCATCGTTATGCGCTCTTCGAATGAGTGCCATATACGATGCAAACTGATCAATGTTTTCCATTTGTTTGGCGGCCAGAAAATAGTAGGCTGCCCTTTCTCTCAAAATTGAAACAGCATCATCCTGATTTAACGACACACCCTGACTGGATGCCTGTGTTGTAAAAATTTTTTCCTCGGCTGCATGATCATTTGAGTGGGTCAACAGATTAGGCCACCCGGCAGTCGGGGCACCAGGGTCATAACCCCGCCAGGCAATCTGGGCATCCTCTTTGTTGGACGTAAAATATTTCTCCCGGGCCTGCTTCAATGTGCTAGGATCGGCTGCAATTAATTTTTCTTTATTTTCCTCAATAAACTGGATTACTTCGCTGATTACTTTACCTGCATCTGGTGCAGAACGCTCAAAATCCAGCAACAGGCTTTCCTGTATTTTATCCAGCAGTGCTGACCGGATTTCCTTTTCAATACTGTCCAAACGTTCATCCTGTGACTTTCCGTAACCTTCGAATTCTTTTTTAAAATGTGGTTTTACTTTATTTTGGAAATGTGCATTGGCCGTCCGGGTCATTGAATCATTCATGGATGATTCGTTGCCACCGACTTCTTCAAGAAGAGCGCGATCTATTTTTTTTGAAGACGCCTGTACGCCAAGTATTTTATCTGCAAGCATTCTCTTCTCAGGCCGCATAATCAGGTTTGCAAGAACTGTACTTTTATCTCCCAACGATGCCGGAAGTTTATTAATTGCATCCTCCGGCAAAAAACGCCCAATCAGGATAATTACTTCTCTCATGACCGATGGCTCAAGATTAAGGTCTTTTGTTAAAACAGATATTAACTCCGGGTCTGCTTTAAATAATTTAAGCAGCGCAGATGCATTCTTATAAATCTGATTTACATCTATTTCAGGGGCATCCAGCAGGGTGATGATAATCTCAGTATGACCTTTTTTAGATGCCCACTCGATAATATCTTTCAGTGCACTGCTATCCTGAATCAGTGCCGCAAGAAACAGGGCTTTTGTTTTCATGTTATCGGGAACAAATTCCAGTGCCAACCCCAATTGCTGCACAGCCGCGAGACACACGGCTTCTGTTTTCATGTTATCGGGAACAAATTCCAGTGCCAACCCCAATTGCTGCACAGCCGCGAGACACATGGCTTCTGTTTTCATGTTATCGGGAACATATTCCAGTGCCCACCCCCACTGCTGCATAGCCGCGAGACACATGGCTTCTGTTTTCATGTTATCGGGAACAGATTTCAGCGCCAACCCATTCTGCTGCACAGCGGCGAGACATATGGCTTCTGTTTTCATATTATCGGGAAAATATTCCAGTGCCGCTCCATTCTGCTGCGCAGCGGCGAGACACATGGCTTCTGTTTTCATGTTATCGGGAACAGATTTCAGCGCTGCCCCATTCCGCTGCACAGCCGCGAGACATATGGCTTCAGTTTTCATGTTATCTGGAAAATATTTCAGTGCCGCCCCATTCTGCTGCACAGCCGCGAGACACATGGCTTCTGTTTTCATGTTATCTGGAAAATATTCCAGTGCCGCCCCATTCTGCTGCACAGCCGCGAGACACATGGCTTCTGTTTTCATGTTATTGGGAACATATTTCAGCACTGACCCAATCCCCTGCACAGCCGCGAGACACACGGCTTCTGTTTTCATGTTATCGGGAACAAATAACAGTGCCGTCGCTAATTGCTGCACAGCCGCGAGACACATGGCTTCTGTTTTCATGTTATTGGGAACATATTTCAGTTCAAACCCAGATTGCTGCACAGCCGCGAGACACACGGCTTCTGTTTTTTCATCAAGGGACAAATTCTCAAGAATTCTCATGTCAAGCTCCCCTCCTAACTCTGTAGGCATATACCCTTGTAAAGTATAAGCGGTATAGTCAAAATAAGTAAAAACCTCCGCAATGAGCAATAACTGATTGTTATTATTCAAATCCTCACCCATCATCTTAGTTAGGGTGCCAAGGAGAATCGTCCGCAAATGCAACGCAAAAAGACCCTGGGGTCAGAGCTCTGACCCCACGATCTTCCAATTACCGATATGAGAATTGAATTGGTTCCAATTTTGTGACAGCCTGTCCACCTCTTCTGGAAAAAGGCCACTTTAGGGTGGCTTTTTTATCAGCAAAAAAATGATTTCCACGCGCCAGTCTATTCAGAAATATTGGATACCTTAAAATGCCAGCATCAGATAATAAATTGCCAGATGAGATAAGCAGATCGACGCTTAAGCGTGACATGGCCGCGCTTCAAAAAATGGGGGAAACGCTGGTCGATATGCCAGAGTCGCAGCTGAGTAAAATACCCCTGCCAGATGTTCTGATCTAGGCGATCACTCTCGCTCGCAACCTGAAATCGCGGGAGGCGAGGCGAAGACAATTACAATTTATAGGCAAGTTAATGCGAACGATAGAGATTGAACCCATTCAAGTTGCAATAAAAAATGCAAAATTACTCAGCACGCAGGTAACAGCACAATTTCATCAGGCAGAAGAATGGCGTGAACAATTGATCAATGAAGGAGATGATGCAATACAGGCGTTTCTGAGTTTGCATGTAGAAATCGACATACAGAAACTGCGACAACTGATCCGTCAGGCGCAACAAAGTCGCAAATCAGGCAGGAATACGGGTGCAGAAAAATCGTTGTTCAGATATCTGAGAGAAATCATCAGATAAGGCGAGTGATCCATGGTGGAGTCTGAAAAATATTTTGTGTAAACGACCGTCCCATTGATCAAACCCGTCCTTCGAATTCGATCATAAATCTGGCCAGTGCCGGCTTCCAGCTCTTTTCAATGGCCATTAAAAACTGGATTGCCGCGGCTTGACGCTTCGCGGCCTCGCAATAATGACGCTAACTCAGCACCGCACCCAGCCATTTGCCCGTTATATACGTCAGACTCGCAGCCAGCGCACCCACTGACAGCATCCGCAGTCCGCTGTAGAGCGCACCCCGATTGCTGAACAGGCTCAGCACGCTGCCAATACTCACCAGTGCCAAAGCTGTCAGACCTGCGCTGCAGTAAAGTGCCGTATCGCCTCTGACAAGTAAAAACGGCATCAGCGGAATAAAAGCGCCGCTTCCAAAGGCAACAAATGAAGACAACGCCGCACCCACAGGCGATCCAAGGGCTGCCGGATCGAGACCCAGTTCCTCACGCGCAAGCGTATCCAGCGCGCGTTCCGGATCGCTGATCACGAGATCTGCGAGTTGCTGCGCTGTTTCTCCAGGCAATCCGCGGGCGCGGTAAATACAGGCCAGCTCTCCTGCTTCTTCTTCCGGGTAGGTTTCGAGCTCTTCCCGTTCAAGATCGATCTGGTATTCAAAAAATTCCCGCTGTGAACGCACGGAAATATATTCACCGGAGGCCATCGAACAGGCCCCTGCGAGCAGTCCTGCAATCCCTGTGAGAATAATCACAGAATGACCGGCAGCAGCACCGCCTGCAACGCCTGCCAAAAGCGACAGGTTGGAAACCAGACCGTCATTGACACCAAAAACAGCGGCACGCAGATTGCCGGCATGGGTGACACCCATGTGGCGCTGTTCGAGATGGGCAGATGCCGTGTGGCTGCCGGGGGCGCCTGCATACACGGCCATACCGCGGACTTTCATGGCGGCCAGCACAAAACGCAGACGGTTGGCGCCAAATACACTGATCAATGCGGCGACCAGACGTGAACGGATATCAGGTCGAAATTTAATGGGGGTGACACCGGACCGCTCAAACTGATTTTCCCAGAGACCGGCCTGTTTTTCAGCGGCGGTGGCAAGTTCCAGAAACATCGTGCGCCGCACCAGATCGAGCTCGCTTTCGGCCACGCGCTGATACAGCCATGCAGCCCGTTTTTCTTCGAGCCAGTTTTTCAGGATGGACATGGTCATTCCCCCAATCTTCCGTCATTCGCAATGAAGGTTTTTTTTCTTACACACATTCCCCACAAAGCCCCGTCACACCTTCTGACAGCACACTCCCCGTCACCTCATTCGGCCGAAAAATCGTACAGCCCTTCAGTCCCAGCTGATGCGCTTCCGTATACACACCGGCCAGTTTTTCAAACGGAAACGCTTTCGGAAGATTAATCGTTTTAGAAATCGCATTGTCCATCCAGGGCTGAATCATCGCCTGCATTTTAAGATGCTGTTCAGGCTGCAGGGTTTCAGAGTCAACCCAGGCCGGCGGGAAAGGTTCTTTATGCCCTCCCTGCCGCCAGAGTCTCAGCGCATAATCGGTCACACTGTAATGCGTAATCTCGCCTGCCCCATCATGGACTTTGCGTTCAAACTGTCCCCGAAATACAGGTTCAATTCCGCTCGAAACATTGTTGGCAAGCAGACTGATGGTACCTGTGGGTGCAATCGCATTGTGATGGCTGTTGCGAATGCCGTGTTTTTCGATCATCTGAAGAATCTCAGGCGGCAACTGCGAGACAAAATGTCCCAGCACATATTTTTTGCCGTGAAATGCGGGAAACACACCCCGTTCACGCGACAGCTCAACCGATGCCTGCCAGGTTGCTGATGCAATACGTTTCATCAGTTCACTGACAGCGGCATAGGATTCTTCACTCCCATAACGCATGCCGAGCATCACCAGCATGTCCGCAAGTCCTGTCACACCAAGTCCAATACGACGTGTGGCCAGCGCTTCCTGACGCTGCATTGACAGTGGAAAGCGGGAAATATCCACGACATTGTCCAGAAACCGGGTTGCAACAGCCACCGCCTGCTCGATCGCAGCCCAGTCTAAAGATGCACCTGCTGCAAAAGGCGCACGCACAAACTGCGGCAGATTCAGTGACCCCAGATTGCAGGCGCCATAGATGGGCAGTGGAATTTCACCACAGGGGTTGGTGGCTGAGATCCACTCCCGGTACCAGAGATTATTCTGACGGTTGATCGTATCTTCAAAGAGCACACCAGGTTCTGCAAAATCATAGGCTGAACGGATGATTTTTTCCCAGAGCGATCTTGCGGGGATTCGACTGACCACACGGCAGGCAACCGGCTCTGCACTCGCACCCCAGTGACGCAACACGGTATCAGAAAGTCCCTCTTCACCGGCAGGAAACAACAGATCCCATTCCCGGTTTTCTTTGACAGCCTGCATAAAGCTGTCAGGAACGAGTACAGAAAGATTGAAATGCCTGAGTTCAGTCGGACTGGATTTGATGGCGATGAATTCTTCGATGTCCGGGTGATCGCAGCGCAACACCCCCATCATGGCACCCCGTCTTGCCCCACTGGATTCGATGGTGGCACACATCGCATCCCAGATACGCATAAAAGATACGGGGCCTGAGGCTCTCGCACCCACATGCTGTGCCAGTGAACCCCGGGGTCTCAGCGATGAAAAATCATATCCCACACCGCCGCCCTGCTGCAGCGTAATCGCAGCTTCCCGCAGTGCATCGAATATGCCTGGCAGAGAATCTTCTGCAAGCGGCATCACAAAACAATTGAACAGTGTCACTGTGTGTGCGGTGCCTGCACCTGCGAGAATCCGACCGCCTGGCAAAAACTTAAAATCCGCCAGCAGCTGCGAAAACGCCTCCGTCCATTGCGCACGGTTTTTTAGCTGTTCAGCACCGGCAACGGCTGCGGCCACCCGCCGCCAGGTGTCTTCGACTGTCTGATCTTCTATGTTGCCTCTCAGACGGTAACGGTATTTGGTGTCCCATATTTTTTCGGATATATCTTCCTGAAAAATTCCCACATTCACACACCCCTGTGATAGATACGACTCATCTCATGAACTGCATCAACCAGCACTGCTACATTTTCCGGTAAAACATCCGGCGTAATCCCATGCCCCAGATTGAAGACATGTCCTGCGCCCTCGCCATATTCCGACAATACACGGCTGACCGCTGCACGAATATACTCAGGATCCTGTTTCAGCACGGCAGGATCGAGATTTCCCTGTAAAGCGGCGCGCCCTGCAACACGCGCTCTCGCCTCTGTCAGTGAAATATTCCAGTCCACCCCAATCGCATCACAGCCGGAATCCAGCATAGACTCCAGCCACTGCCCACCAAAGCGGGTAAATAAAATGCGGGGGACCACCTGACCTGCCCGTTCGCGCTGCAGACCCTGCATAATCTGCGTCACATACTGCAGTGAAAACGCCTGATAATCCGGGGTATTCAGCATGCCGCCCCAGCTGTCAAAAATCATCACCACAGAAGCCCCTGCCTGAATCTGCGCATTGAGATGCAGGGTGATCGAACGCGCCAGAAGATCGAGCAGTGCATGTAGCACGTCAGGGGAAGCCTCGCGCATGGCGCGGATATGCGGGAAATTTTTATCAGAACGGCCTTCCACCATATAACTTGCAACCGTCCAGGGACTGCCACAAAAACCAATCAGGGGCACACGGCCATCCAGTTCACGATGTGTCAGACGAATAGCGTCTGTCACATAGCGCAGGTCTGTTTCAGGATCAGGAACACCCAGTGCTGCCACATCACGGGCGGTTCGAATCGTCCGCTGGAAAACCGGTCCTTCGCCTTCTGCAAAGGAAAGGCCCAGTCCCATCGCATCGGGAATGGTCAGAATATCTGAAAAAATAATGGCAGCATCCAGATCGAAACGTGCCAAAGGCTGAAGCGTCACTTCACAGGCAAGCTCCGGCGTCTGACAAAGCGTCATAAAACTGCCTGCCCGCGCTCTCACTGCGCGGTATTCCGGGAGATAACGGCCCGCCTGTCGCATCACCCAGACAGGTGTTTCATCCACCGGCTGTCTGAGAAGCGCACGCAGTAGCCGGTCATTTTTGAGGGGTGTCGAAATCATTATTGAAGGTCTGTTTGAGTCAAACGCAAAATGCTACGCAAGGCAGGCGGGAGCGTCAATCTTCCCTGCTCCACTCCTTTGCCCAAAAGAATATTTGGGATAGGATGTTTATCCGGATTTCTTATTAAAATGGAAGGATTTTTCACATGCGTAAACACATCATTGCAGCCGCTATTGCAGGCGCCTGCCTCTTAGGGCTCGCGGCCTGTGAGCAAAAATCAACTGATAAAAACACAGACAATAACGCGGTCAATGCTTCAGGCAACCCCTCCACCGCTGCCAACACCCCGAAGACGGCTCCCCAGCAGACAGAAATGCTCGCGGAGGGAAATGCTTCTCCACAATCGATGCTTCAAGGCGGTCAGCCTGATAATGGCGGCGCTTCGCCTGATGCAGGCGCACCCGATGCAGGGCCCATGCTGGCAGCCAGCCCCAATTCCGAACCGCCGCAAAATGGAACGAATAATCTACCGAATAATCCACCCCCTCAAAATGGTGGCTTAAGCACCCCCCTGCAGGCACAGGGAATGCCTCAAATGCCCCCGCAGGGTCAGGGCTCAGGTCAAATGCCGCCTCCAAATGGCGCCGGTATGGGTGGTCAACCCCAGCAGGGACAGGGCATGGGTCAAACGCCCCCACAGATGGGTGGCAATGCACCACAACAAGGACAGGGTATGAGTCAAATGCCGCCTCAGGGTGCAGGTAATAAGCCGGGTCAGACACCGCCCCAAAACAGTGAGGATATGAATGATCAGGACCAGGACCAAGATCAGGGAACGGATCAGGATCAGGCGCCCCCTCAATCGGGTAACACGATGAACGCCCCCCAAGAAGCCGGTCAATTGCCCCAGACAGGTAACGTGAGCGCCCCAATACAAGGTCAGGGCATGCCTCAAATGCCTTCCAATGCCCCACAACAGGGTCAGGGCATGAACCCTCAGACTGATTTGAATGGGCAGCCTTTGCAGCCAAATAACGCCAGCCCACAGCAGGCGCAGCCTGCCGAACAGGGAAGCACAAACGGCGCCCAACAGGATCAAGACACCGGTGAGCAGCCACCCATGCCTGCCAAAGGCAATTTTTCAAGCGCCTCAGTCGTCAATCCCAATTCAACAGCGCAATAACCTATCCCGATCTGGGCAGGCTTTGCCCTGCCCAGATTCACACAGCATGACCCACCTCATAAAACCCTTTAAAAACAATTTGTTATAACTCCCCTCATTCCGTGAAAGTGCAAATTTTCACCTATCCCCTATACTTCAGTTCAAAAGATCCTGAGTTTGGAGAACCTCTACATGAGCAGCGAACTGTTGCCCCCTGAAAGGTTAAAAACGCTCGAACAAAAAATCGCTGAGATGACCTCACAGGAAGAAACCCTGGCAATTTTAACCAGCGGATCGCGGACAGATCGCATTGATTTTGCTGATTTTCAGCAAAAAAAAGGATTTTTGACAACAGAAATTGATTTGATCCGAACATCCCACAATCAACTGGCAGAAGATGAGCAAAAGCATCAGGAAATCCTTGCTGAACTCACCGGAAAACTCATCAAACATATCAGTGAAATTCGCAGACTGCAGGCCAAAATGGCTGTGAATCCCGTGGTTGCAAGAAACACGGCAATCCCTTCTCCTGACACAACCGGGAGTGCCACCCCCGTGGCCCCTGAAAAACCGGAGATCCTGCCAAAGCCCTTTCTGATGCGAAAAAGCGTCTATGACGAAGCGATTGCCTCCCTTGAGGCTGATTATAGGAGTATGAATGTACACATAAAATCATATAATTTCGTCCACAGCGATTACAAATCATTCCTCGCCAATGATCCAAAAACCCGACTTGACCGACGCCTGTCCCTTGTAGAAACCCGAATGAGTGAAGCCATGAACCTTGCTGAATCACTTTCCACACGGGCTCAGGCACTCCACCTCAAAACCACAACGCCCGCCGCCCTGCCTTCTCCAACAGTGGCAACATCATCCCAAAACGATGCCCTGGACAACCCCCTGCTCAGCATGATGGTCAGTCAGCTGAAAAAAGCAGGCAAATTTGATGAAATTGATCCGGATAAGCTGCATGATCCCGCAGCCATTCAGCTGTTTATGCAGCAACTGTCAGAAAAACACAGCATTACACAGCTTTCAAAAGGACACCGTTTTTTTGGTAATGCCATTCTGCGCGCCGATTACGGCTTCAAAATTCCATACGATATGTTCTGCAGAGAAGCCTCTCCTTCCGGTAAAAAACTGCTGGTGCGTCTGAGCGCTGATGAGAGAAAAATTGTCGATCAGGTTTTTTCAGCCCAGCGCAACACGCCTGAGACAAACCAACCCAAACGATAACGCGATTTATTTTATGGAGATCTGAAAGCCCGGGGAGACAGATCATCACTGAGGCTCGCAGTTTCTGCATCACTGAGGGGATCTTTTGCCACCGGGTCGTTTTGAATGGAGAGCAACCCCAGAATCGTCACACCGGATCTGTTCTCCTGGTCGAAGAACCGATTGTCACGGGCACGGTGCACACTGAGGGAACGATCTCTTTTCGGTCGATTCAAAGACACCTGCTGCTCAGGATTCAACTGAAGCGCATTCGGCATCAGAGATGGATTTTTCTGCGGTCTGAGGACAATATTTTTGGGTTCGGAAGAAGGGGTAATATATTTTAATTTATTCATAAAATTCCTTTTTTCGATGAATAACACTTTCAATATTTTCCCTGCGCTTTTGATGAAGCGCAGGGAAAATTTAAACATCAATAAAACAGATCAACCGGTCCCACTTCATGCGCATCTGTCACAAATTTTACGAAATAATCATAGGTCATATAATAATTTCCATTGTCACCCACCGTCTCACCCCAGGAGTTTCTGAGTACCAAAAGTCCGGTGTGCACGTTTCCTTTGCTGTCTGTGGCAGTGCCATTGTCATCAAAGCCTGTGATCACCATCTCATGTCCACCCATGCCATAAGGCGGTGTATTGATTTCATCCGTCAGCGCCCAGGTGTCCTGCAGCTGATTATGTTTGGCACAGGCCCCCACACCACAATACGGCGACATCACCACAAAGGTACTGAACATCACCCGGTGTCCGCTGACAATGGCATGCTTGATGTCAGACAGCACGTCAAAGGCATGATCTGTATCTGTAAATTTGGCATTGATCCTTTGTTCATAGCTCATCAGCTGAGAATAAAAAACCCGGCCGATTAAAGGTTCACTGTGCAGACTGAATTCACCGGTCGACATGGGATTACCGTTGTTCATGTTATCTTTAAGGGGATATTCCGTGATGCCGGCACAGGAGGATCTTTGCTGTGTCTCTTTGCTGACAATGCCATATCGCATCATCTGATCCAACACCCAGGGCGCAATGGAACCATCCCAGCCGCCTGGGATATAACTCATGGTGACGCGTTCCAGAAAATCCCCCAGTTCCAGCTGGCACAACTGACTGACGTAATCACCCTTGCCAAGCACCGCATCCACAGCAGCCGTTGCTGCAAACGTCACACAGGAACCATGCATCCCCTGATCCAGCACGGGCACATCATTCATCCCGATATCGAGCGCCGCCGGCAGATCAGATGTTTTGGAAAGGGCAGTTTTGACGCGAAATGACTTTTTAACTTTGGCTGTAAAAAGCGCTTTGCGCTGTTCCTGGCTCAGCGGGAAATTCATCAGCATCACTTTCTTTTTAAGCGACTGCCCCATCGCTGTGTTGAGCGCTGCATGCGGGCTGGGTTGTGTGACGAGCACTTCCGCTTCCAAAGGCTTTCCAAACGGCCGTGCTGCAGCATCCATCGCCCACCCCATCTGGAGCATCACACAGCCTGCAATCATTGCCTTTTTCAGTGTTAAAAAATTCATTGCTTTCCATCCCAATTATTCATTCAGGGCGATTAAGATAAGCGCAAAAGCAATGAAAATCCACTGTTATTGGAGTAAAAATGAGCATTTTTTATAATTACCGTTTCTCCACTCGCAAACCTCTCTCCCACGCGAAAATAGGTGAATTATATTAAAAATCAATTATTAAAAAAATAAAAAATGTATAATTATTACTCAAAAAACCCGGTACTTTTCTCATTTAGCACTATACTCAAAGGGTAAGGGTGTATTTAGGGAAGGCATGCCCTCCCTGAGTGCGCCGCTATTCAGGAGCCTGCCTATGCCAGAAAGTCATTGGCTAAAGCAGGGAAGAAGGGATGATTTAGCAACTGGAAGTATCCCGCATATCGGGAAGGGACTCTGCAACCTCAAAAAATTGAAGGGGTTCTGGCCGCTTGTTGCCAGTTTTTTTGTGTTTTCAACTTCTTTGCATGCCAACCCCGTTTTAAATCAGGTCGAATCCGGGCAGGTCAGTGTCCAACAAACAGCGACAACTACAACAGTTAATCAAACCAGCGATAAAAGCATCATTGACTGGCACAGTTTCAATATCGGAACGAATGAAACCACTCGATTCAATCAACCCAACAGTTCCTCTGTCACCTTAAACCGCATTGACCCGAATCAGGGTGCATCACAAATCTTCGGACAGTTGAGTGCCAATGGTCACCTTGTGCTGGTCAATCAGGCAGGTATGTTCTTTGGTCCCAGCGCGAGAGTGGATGTTGCAGGTCTCATTGCATCCACCGCCAGTATTTCCAATACCAATTTCCTCGCCGGCAATTTTAAATTTGATCAGGCTTCGGGATTAAGCAGCAGTATTATCAATCAGGGCACAATTGTTGCAGCTCAAAATGGCCTCATTGCACTGATTGGCAATAATGTTGAAAACGATGGCACGATCAATGCAACCCTCGGCAATGTCGTACTCGCATCTGGCAGCACGTTCACACTCGATTTAACCGGCGATCAACTCGTGAGTTTTGCGGTCAACGGTGTGGATGAAAACACAGGCAGCGTCACCAATGCAGGCACCATTGCAACCGATGGCGGCACGGTGCGCATGAGTGCTGAAGCAGCTGCGGGTGTGATGAACAATGCCATCAATATGACAGGCATCGTTGAAGCCAAATCGGTTTCAACACAGGGTGGCACAATTATTCTGGGCGGCGGAAGCAACGGCAGTGTCCATGTCAGCGGCACACTGGATGCCTCAGGCAAAAATACCGGTGAACAGGGCGGCTCAATTGAAATCACCGGCAATGCAATTCAACTGGACTCAACCGCACTTCTCGATGCCAGCGGTGATGTCGGTGGCGGCACCATCAACATCGGCGGCAATGCCCATGGCATCGGACCCTTGCTCCATGCTGAGACACTCTCAGCACTCCCGGGTGTCATCATTCATGCCGATGCGCTCACGCAGGGCAATGGCGGCAGTGTGGTGTTCTGGTCAGATCTGCAGACAGAAGCTGAAGGCATCATCACCGCAAGAGGCGGCATGATGGGGGGCAATGGCGGATTCATTGAAACTTCCGGTCACAATCTGAATGTCGATGACCTTCATCCCGACACCTCCGCTGCCAACGGTGTAACCGGCAACTGGCTGCTGGATCCTTTTAACGTCACGATCAGCACAGGCACCACCACCAACATGGGTTCAGCCCCCAACTATGCGGCAACCGCCACAGGCGCCACACTGAACAGTGGCAACCTGCAGACTGCACTGGGCTCAAACAGCGTGACTGTGACCACAGGCGGCAGTGGTTCTGAAGCCGGCAACATCACCTGGAATTCCGGTGCCAATGTGTCTGTCGCCACCGCAAACAGTCTGACCCTGAACACCTCCGCCTCCACCGGCGGCACCATCACAATCAACTCCACCTACACCAACACCAGCACCGGCAGCCTGACCCTGCTGGCAGGCGCCTCCTCCGGTAATATTGTTTTGAATTCTCCCTTCACCCTGGCCGGCGGAACATTCACTGCAACAGCCGGTACCACCGGTAATATTACAGTCAACACAACCACCGCTCTGACACTCGGCGCTGGCGGCAGTGCCATCATTAACAGTCCATTCTATCTTGGCGGCACCACTGTTGGCTTCACAGGCACCAGCAGCCCCAATGTGACTTTTAACTCAACCATTGACAGTGTCAGCACCAACAATTATCTGAATTTATCCCTTCCGGGTGGCACCGTTACATTTAAAGGCAATGTGGGTGTCGCAGTACCACTTTCCAATATGAACTTTAATGCAGGCTCAATCGTCATTGCCAATACGGTATCCAGCATCAATACAACCGTCTTATACGGCGGCGTGGGCACAACGACCTGGAATTCAAACAATGATCTCGCCATCAATGGCGGTGCTTCCGGTCAGATCACACCCAACGCAAATTTCAGCAACACCGGTACCGGCAATCTCACCCTGAATGCCGGCACCATTAATTTAAATTATCCGATCAGTCTCTCAGGCGGTAATCTCACGCTCACTTCGCCCACCGCCTCCGGCTCTATCAACATGAGCAATACCATCAGTCTGGCCAATGCAGGTGGTTTAACGGTGAATGCAGGCAGCAGCGGCACGACCACCATCGCATCCACCGCCTCCACCATTAATACGGTGGGCGGACAGTCCTATACCGGACCGGTAGTGATCAACCCAACCGGCACGACCATTACCATGACCTCAAGCGGGGGCGGTGCCATCAGTTTTGCCAACAACGTCACTTTCACCGGCAAAACACTGAGTATTTCCTCAACGAGTGGGTCAGGCAGCATCGCCTTCAATGGCAGCAGCGTTTCAGGCGGCACGCTGACGTTGGCTGCATCCAACACCACAAACAGCATCACCACCGGCAGCACGACCGGCATCTCGCTCACCACCTTATTCAATCTGACAGCCGGTCAGTGGTATCAGAGTAATTCAGCCGCTCAGGCATTTTCTGCCGCCAACTTCGAACTGAATTCCGGCAACGGTCCCGTATCCACCGTGCAATTCCTGCGTATCGCAAACGCCAGTGGCACAGGCGCACTCGCAACACCTTATCTGCTGACGGATATTTATGGCGTACAGGGCGTCAACTCAAACAGCACAACGCTCGCTGATTCATGGAAACTGAACAACAACATCGATGCCTCAGGCACCACCGGATGGAACCCGGGCAGCATCGGGTTTATTCCCATTGGCACCTCTACCACCAATTTTACGGGCGATTTTAATGGGAACGGATTCTTCATCAGCAATCTTTTCATCAATGCACCCACTTCAAATACCGGTGTGGGATTTTTTGGTTTTGCGACACTGGGTACCACAAGCATTCATAATCTTGGCCTCTCAGGCGTCAACATTACCAGCAATGGCACTGCCTCCAATAGCACAGGCGGTCTGATCGGTTCATTGTCAACCTCAGCTTCCAACAGCAATGGCCATGTCTACAGTGACTGGGTTTCAGGCACGGTCACAGCCCATGATACTTCCACGGGTCTGAATGCCGGTGGACTCATTGGCGCAATCTTTGGCAGCGCAGTCATTAAGACTTCCTTCTCAACTGTCTCAATCTCAGGCGACAGCACCGCGGGTGATTCCGCAGGCGGTCTGATCGGTGGTATTTCAGCTTCTTCAACCAACGTCGCCGTTCAAAACAGTTATGCTACGGGCAGTGTCACCACCACCAATGCCGCAACCCCAAACACCGGCGGATTCGTCGGCTTCGTTGGCAGCGCGAGTGCCACCCTCACCAACAACTACAGCATCGGTCTTGTCACCAGCCCCTCCACCACCAACCGGGGCGGCTTCGCAGGCAGCAATTCAGGCGCTGCCACTTACTCCAATAATTTCTGGAACACGCTCTCATCCGGCACCACCAATGGTGTCAATAACGGCAATATCACCAACGTCACAGGCGTCACCACATACGCCAGCATGAGCGCATCAGGCACATTCACCAGCTGGGATTTCACAGCGAACACCGGCACGTGGAATATCATTGCCGGATACACCTTCCCCTACCTGCAGGCCATCAGTTCACAGGTCATCTACGGCACCACCAATGCCTCAAACGTTCAGACCAACCTTAAAATCAATGGCAGCGCAACCTTAAATGCCAGCAATCCAGGTATTCAGTATGTTGGATTTGCACGCAATACCGGTACCAACACCTACTACATTCTGGCCGCACCCGGCACCCTCTCAGCAGGCGATGTCGTGATGACCTACAGCTCAGGCAACAACGAAAGCCTCACGCTCGCACCTGCCGGAAATGCCAATATCGCCGGATTGAACCAGAGTGCAAACACACAGACCATTGGCGATGCCAGCACGCAGACCATTGCAAGCGGAACACTCTTCACCAAAGCGATTTTAAACAGCACCATGGCTTCAAGTTACAGCGGCAATCTCTACACACTGAACACGAGCGACAACTTCCAGACCTCCCCCACCACCACACTCTCACTGGGTGACAGCATCAAAATTCAGGGCTCTGGCGTATCACAGACATTTAATGGACCTTTGCTCCTCACTGCCACCAATGTCACTCTGACAACCGGAGCCAACAGTACAGTCGTCTTTGGTTCAACCGTCGATGCCTCAGTCAGTGGGGGTTCAAACCTCACCATTGCCACCGCAAACACCACCACGTTGAATAACAATATGGGTGCCACCACACCGCTTGCCAGTTTCACCAATCCGGGTACGACTGTCCTCGCCAATAACGCAAGCTCCATCACAACCACCGGCAATCAAAACTACAGTGGCGCATTTAATCCAACCACCACATCCGGCATCACACTGACTTCCACCAGCAACGGCAATATTTCTCTCACCAGCACCAGTAATCTGAACGGTGACAACCTCACGATCAGCAATGGCACGGGCACCACCACATTCGGCGGCACCTTCACCAATATTGCGACACTGGCCACCGGCAGCTCAGGTTCCATCACCCTGCAGGCCGCCAACATCACCTCCAGCAATGCCATGACTTTTAATGAGCCCATCACACTGACATCCAGTGCCAGCACCCTGAATGCAGGCACCAGCAACCTCACGCTGAACAACCCCGTCTCCGGTGGTTTTGGTCTGACTTTAAGTTCAGGCGCGACCGCCATTAACGCGAACATCGGCACCATTGCCAGCCTGACCTCATCCGGCCCCACCACCCTTGGCAGTACTGCAAACAGCATTACCACAACAGGCGCTCAAAGCTACACCAATACACTCACGTTAGGGGCTGCAACCACCACACTGACATCAACGGGTGCAGGTGGCATTTCTTTCAGCAATACCGTCAATGGCCAGACCAGTGGCGCCAATTCACTGAGCATCGCAAGCGGCAGTGGCACCACCACGTTTAGTGGGATCGTAGGCGGCACCACCCCGTTAAACACACTGAGCATAGGCGGCGCGCTGAATTTGAATGCAGGCAGCAGCACGACCTTCAATACCCTCCTGAACGCAGGCAGCGGCAATATCACTTTCAACAGCACACTCAATGGCACCACCGGCTACGAAAATCTCGCCTTAAGCACCACAGGCACCATCACCTTTAACGGCAATGTGGGTGCAAGCAGCTCCACGCCTTATTCCGCTGCCATCCTCGCCCAGTCACCTGTTGCTTATTGGCAGTTCAACGAAGATACCGGCACCGTCGCCTACAATTCCGGCAGCCTTGGCATCGCCTCAAACTTAACGCTGGGCGGCGGCACAAGCTATGCCTACGGATCCGGCAATACCGCCACAGTCGATATGGGATCCAGTCTCGCCAGCGGCACCAATGGCAGTGCAACCGGTATTGCCAGTGGCATCGGAACGGTTACCTACATTGTATGGGTCAAACCCACCAGCAGTTTCATCAATAACGCCAGTATTCTTTACACCGGCAACACCGGTGCAAACGGTTATGGCATCTACACCAGCAACACGGGCTTAGCTGGGGT
>Ga0206962_1178_pt1 | contig 19290 bp, 21 predicted proteins | sample Alteio_BWOrgHeat_27_FD_153241 | JGI IMG/M metagenome (GOLD analysis project Ga0206962, IMG submission 153241) | Enriched cells from forest soil in Barre Woods Harvard Forest LTER site, Petersham, Massachusetts, United States -... | ecosystem: Environmental > Terrestrial > Soil > Temperate forest >...
CCCGCCTTGCCCTGCGCGATCACATCGGCGATCGCAAAGCCGTAGTCGGGATAGTCAACACGCTCCGTCGAATGGGTGCCAAGATCCAGCACCTCATGCCCGCTGCTTCTTAAAAAGTCTGCGACACGGTTTTTCAACTCAAACCCGGCGTGGTCGGCAGCGAGAGCTATTATCTTATGTGTATCCGTCATAGGCAGACCCTAGATGATGATAACTGTGGGGTCTGTATACCAGATATAGTACGTCGGCGGCTAATTAAATTAGCTGATAATGCGTAAATCATTGAGATTTTCTGCCTTTAATTGTTATTTAATATTTAACATATATAATTAGGTATAATTAGGCTAACAAATTAAGGAGTTTTTCTATGAGTGAAGAATTGAAATATGAGGCCATCGGCGAAGAACCCATTGAGAAAACATTGATACAGGCATATGGCCTGTCGAATAGAAACGCAGGCGCACCCGTTGAGGTAAATTTTAATCATGACACATTTGACATTGATACCAAAAGTGACCTCATAAAAATTGCCTATGCCCAAAATAAAATGGCTGATGAATGGGGAAAAATATATTTGCAATCTCCCGATGACCGGCGTGAATTGTCTCCGACAGATAAAAAATTGGAATGTGGGGCACGGCCCGCAGAGGATATTATAAACACAGTGCAGCGCGCCATTGCTCTTTCATCTCGTACCGGAGGAGCAGCGGTGGAAGTAAAGCATAATGAGACCAGGTTCATCGTCGATGAAAAAAGTGATGCCGGAAAAATTGCCGATTCGCTCAGAATAATTAGTCAGGAACGGCATCAAATATGGTTAGAAGGTCCTTCTGGCAGGTCTCTGGAAGCCGCTCGGCTCGCCGATGAGGCTGCTGCCGTATCAAAATCAAGATCACCGTTGAGCCAGCTTACCAATGTCTTTAACAAAGCCATCAAAGGCATTAAGGTGCTGGCAAAGGGTCGCCATCACAAAACAGCTGCCAAGAATAATTTTCATTCTTGAGACATGGCGCAACAAATAATTCTCTTTAAGATTAATATCTTTCACATAAAAAATGAAATTTCGATTATTTAAGAGATTTTACCCTCTTTCCTCAACACATACTCCATTTTCGCCAGCACATTCTTCTTAAATACGTACTCCCCCGCATTTACAGGGCATTGGATGGAAACTTCGGTCATGGTGGCGGTGTCCATGGCGGAGACGCGCATGATATTGCCCACGGGGTGGTACTCTAAAATGATCTCGCGTCCCTGCAATTTTTCTGTCATCATTTTCTCCATGTCCATCATAGGAAAAAACAAATGGCAACACAACCCGCAGTGAAGGCTCCCATGGAAAAGACCAAATTGAAACCCGTTTTCAAATGGGAAGACCCCCTGCTCCTCGATGATCAGCTCAGTGACGAAGAGCGCATGATACGCGACAGCGCGCGCGCCTATGCGCAGGAGAAGCTGCTGCCGCGCGTTATTGAAGCTAACCGCCATGAAAAATTCCACCGCGAGATTATGAACGAGATGGGCGCACTCGGTCTGCTCGGTTCCACCCTCGAAGGCTACGGCTGCGCGGGCATCAACTATGTTTCCTACGGACTTATTGCCAGAGAAATCGAACGCGTGGACAGCGGCTACCGCTCCGCGCTCTCCGTGCAATCATCGCTCGTCATGTACCCGATTTATGCTTTCGGCACCGAGGCGCAGAAGCAAAAATATCTGCCCAAGCTCGCCACCGGCGAATGGGTCGGCTGCTTCGGCCTCACGGAACCAGATGGCGGCTCCGACCCAGGCGCGATGAAAACGCGCGCGACCAAAACCAAGGGCGGCTATATCCTCAAAGGCTCGAAGATGTGGATCACCAATTCGCCTATCTCGGATGTGTTTGTTGTGTGGGCGAAGGATGAAGCAGGAGATATCCGCGGTTTCGTACTCGAAAAAGGCATGAAGGGCCTGAGCGCGCCGAAGATCGAAGGTAAATTCTCGCTGCGCGCGTCCATCACCGGCGAGATCGCGATGGAAGATGTGTTTGTGCCGGAAGAAAATAAATTCCCGGATGTGAAGGGCCTCACGGGCCCGTTCTCATGTTTGAACAATGCACGTTACGGCATCGCCTGGGGCTCACTCGGCGCGGCGGAATTCTGCTGGCAGCAGGCGCGGCAATATGCGCTCGACCGCATCGTCTTCGGCAAACCCCTCGCGGCAAACCAGCTCATCCAGAAAAAGCTTGCGGATATGCAGACGGAAATCACGCTCGGGTTGCAGGGTGCATTACGCCTCGGCCGCCTCAAGGACGAACACAAGGCCGCGCCGGAAGCGATCTCACTCATGAAGCGCAACAACTGCGGCAAATCTCTCGAGATCGCCCGCACCGCGCGCGACATGCTCGGCGGCAACGGCGTCTCCGACGAATACCACGTCATCCGCCACGTGATGAACCTCGAAGCGGTCAACACCTATGAAGGCACGCATGATATCCATGCGCTCATCCTTGGACGCGCGATGACGGGGATTGCGGCGTTTTAATTACTGAACCGTCAGCCTGAAGCTGAGCGGCGCGACTACGCGGTTGTCGAAGTTACGCATGGTGGCCCGAGCGCGCACTTCTACATCGCCGGCTTCTTCTGCCAGGAAGGTGAACGTGCGCTCAAAGACGCCCTTCCCCAGATACTGTTTATCTTTCCCGATCGGCGTCGCGTTGCCCGTAACGACTTCAAGGGCATATTTCGTGCCGGGAGCGCCGCCTTCAAGAAGCTCGATCTTGAAAATATCGCCTGCTTTGACGCTGACGGGGTTGAAACCCTGGCACAGGGATGGAACTTCGTTCATTGCTTAAATTCTCCATGGCGTTAATGCGAAGGCACTTATACACAGTTTTACAGATATATGCAATGGAGTATTTTTTATTTTACAGAATTTAGACCTGCTTTGCTTGCGGGTACAGCACCGGAAACAGCTTACTCCACCACGTCTTATCCGGCGCGGTCAGCAGCAGCGCGGGGCCGAACAGGGTTGGGTCGTAAGGGATTTCTTCGACGTTCATCGCGACATATCCGCCGGATTCCTGCACCAGCAGGCTGGTCGCCGCATGGTCCCACGGCGTCACTTTCGGGGTGTGCGCGACGAAGTCGGCGTCGCCCGTGATAAAATCCATGTGGTCGTGCAGGGAGCAGCGCTGGTTAATCAGCTCTTTGAAAAAGGACGCCTGTGATTTCATCGTGGCGCTGCTGCGGCCGACAAGCTGCTTCATCTCCGTCGCCTTGCAGTTGATCTTCAGGCGCTTGCCATCGAGAAACGCCCCTGCCCCGCGTTGTCCCGCCGCCATGCGGTTGCCGGGCGCATCGAAGGCCCAGCCGTATTGCGTCACGCCGTTCTGCACCAGCGAAATGAGGATGCCGAATTTTTTGCTGCCGTGAGAAAAGTTATACGTGCCGTCGATGGGGTCGATCACCCAGACGGGCTGGTCGCCTTTGAGTTTTTCTAGGACGGAAAGATCTTTCGACACAGCTTCCTCACCGACAACCAGCGAGCCGGGCAGCGCTTCCGCCAGCAATTTTGTGAAGACGCGCTCCGATGCTTCATCGGCGACCGTAACCAGATCGCCCGGCCCCTTTTCGCGGATGTCAGATTTTTCCAGGTTGTTAAAACGCGGCATCACTTCCGTGGCTGCGACATGGCGGATGATGGCTTCGATTTTGGCTGTGTCGATATCGGTCATTTTTATTCTCCGTCTACATAATCCCCTCTCCCCTTGCGGGAGAGGGCTAGGGTGAGGGGGCTTCTTTTTATAAATGCGCCTTTCGGCGCCCCCCTCATCCCGACCTTCTCCCGCAAGGGGAGAAGGAGTTTTTTTATGACGCCTTCGCTTTTTTCTTTCTTGTCTTTGTTTTATTTAATTTGTACGGGAACTGCGAACCGAAACGCTCGATATCCGCAGGCTCGAGTCCTACTTTGATATGCGCAAATTCTTCATCATCCGTCTGCTCGATCACCTGGCCGCGGCTATAGAGCCACGCCAGCGCCTTACCGTCACTGAGACTGACATCGATATACACAACTTCCTGATCTTTGCTGAGAAGCGCATCGATACGCGCAAGAAAATCATCCAGGCCTTCGCCGGTGATGGCGGAAACGGCGGCGACTTTATCCTGACGCTTGCAACGGTTGATGGCGGCGGTTTGTTCCTTTTCGGGGAGTTTATCGATCTTGTTCATCACTTCGATGATGCGCGGGTCAGTATCGCTGTCGATGCCGAGATCGCGCAGGATGGTGAGCACGTCTTCTTTTTCCGCTTCGGTATTCTCGCCAGAGATATCGCGCACATGCAGGATGACGGCAGCTTCCAGCACTTCTTCCAGCGTGGAGCGGAAGGCGGCGACAAGGTGCGTCGGCAAATCGGAGATAAACCCGACGGTATCGGATAGCACGGCCTTCTTGCCCGAGGGCAGTTTCAGCGCGCGGATGGTGGTATCGAGCGTTGCGAACAATAAATCCTTGGCGAAAACTTCCGAGCCCGTCACGCGGTTGAACAGCGTCGATTTTCCCGCGTTGGTATAGCCGACGATGGCGACCACGGGATAAGGCTCGCGCTTGCGGGACTCGCGCTGGATCTGGCGGTTCTGCTTCACGCCTTTAAGATCTTTTTTGAGTTTTTTGATCTTGTCGTCGATCATGCGGCGGTCAAGCTCGACCTGTTTCTCACCGGGACCGCCGAGGAAGCCGCCACCACCGCGCTGCCGCTCAAGGTGCGACCAGGCTTTGACGAGACGCGAGCGCTGATAGTTGAGCGCTGCCAGTTCAACCTGCAATTTACCTTCATTGGTCCGCGCACGCGCGCCGAAAATCTCGAGGATCAATCCCGTGCGGTCGATAACTTTACAGTGCCACTCCTCTTCAAGATTGCGCTGCTGCACAGGCGTGAGGGCATAGTCGACAAACACGAGGCCGACCTTGATATCATCGGCTTTATAACCATCGATCATGTCGCCGATGCGCTTGACGACGCCCGAGCCCATCAGCGTGGCCGGCGTCGCCATTTTGAGGCGCACAATTTCGGTATGGATGATGTCGAGGTTAATGGCACGTGCAAGCCCGACGGCTTCTTCCAAAGACGCATCGGGGTTACGTTGAAACTTGCGGGGTTCGCCCTCCCCTGCCTGAAATGACGTCAGCAGCGGGTGGAGGACGATAACTTTTTCACTCATTCTTGCCTATCAGCATCCGGCGCAACGACGTAATCCTCTTCATCATCGAAGAGTTTAACGGGCGCAGAAGGCATGATAGTGGAAATAGCGTGTTTGTAAATCAGTTGCGAGTGGGAATCACGGCGCAGCAGCATCGAAAAGTTGTCAAACCAGGTGATCATCCCCTGCAGCTTGACGCCATTCACCAGAAAAACGGTGACCGACATCTTTTCTTTACGGATTTTGTTAAGAAATTTGTCCTGTAGATTCTGGGTTTTTTCAGTCATGGAGATTATTCCTCTCATTAAGTACCTCGTTGTATTTAATGGGGAATAATTGAGTCGTACAAGAAAAATAAACGGCCGATCAGCTAAAATAAATCCGCAGAAATTCCATAAGTACCGCATGGTTTTTAAAACGCTTTAACGGCGGGTGTTTAGCGAGCGTTTCTTCAGGCGGCGGCTTGGTCTCGATCAGCAGCGCGGTGCAGCCGGAGTTGGCGGCGCAGAGCATATCGGTATGGCTGTCGCCGACAAACCAGACGTGCGGACCCGGCGCGATGCCGCTGCCCGCGAGAGCCATATGGACGGGCGCGGGGTCGGGCTTGTCGCGCTCTGCATCCCCTGCACCGACGACCTTGGTGAAATATTTATCGAAGCCCGTATCCTTCGCCTCGGTGCGCAGCAGCGGGCCGCGCTTGTTGCTGACCACGGCCATGTAAATCTTGCGCTCCGCCAGCTCCTTCAGCACCGGCTCGACATCCGGGTAAACGGGGATATGCTCGAGGAACAACGCCCGCAGCGCATCAAAGAAAATCTTGTCCGCCTCCTGCCACCTGTCGCCGAACAGCTGCCTGAACAAATCCTTCGCCGACGGCCCCGCACGACGCCGTGCCTCGTCATCCGTCCACGGCTTCTCGCCCATGGTGACGAGTGCTTTGTTGAGCGCCTTGAGCGACGGTCCCCAGCTATCGATGATGGTATCGTCCCAGTCGAAGATTACGGCGCGGGGGATGGGGAGGGTCATGGTTTATTTTCTAACTTTTATTTTAAGAGTATCTTGTTCAAGTTTTTCAATTTCATCGGATGAGCAGGCGGCATTAAGATCGCCACATGCTTCTGAATAACCTTCCTGACATTTTTCAGGAGAAAAATTCTTAGGTTGAATAGAAACCTCTCTTACAGGAAGAAATATATAATAAATATTATCCATCGGTTCAATTTGGCCATTCTCTATAAGAATGTCACCTGCGCGTTCAGGAGCTAAGCGGTAAAGACCAATATCAAATTTAACCCCTATATTGGGTTCAATATAAGGCGCTCGAAATGTAGTAAGCAAATACAGTTGCTTCGGATTAGCAGCGTCACGCATAAATAACGTATGCCGCATACTACATTCTCTCTCTACGTCACTCAAATCTACATGAAGGGACGCTCCCCCATCTCCATGAATATCCGGCATCTCAACAAAGTGATATTTTTCACTCGAGCCATTATCAGCCTTTGTCAAGAAGGTAATTACATCTGGGTTTGCCGTCACAGAGGTCATGCCGCCCAAAATAACCAAGTCATCCGCCTTACCCATACCACGCAGATCAATCGGGCTTACACCATAGGGTATGTTGACCTTGATAAACTCCTTCGGAATAGGCTCTTTCTGTACATCAGATCGGCTGGCAAGGGCTAAAGAAGGAAGCAGAATAGGAGCAAAAAAAATCACGGTTGCAATAATAAAGATCACGGCGCGTATATTTTTTCCTCTCCTTTGGGAGAGGGAGGGGCCCATGCGCAGCATGGGAGGGTGAGGGTACTTTGTTGATGAAGCAGAGCTATTTCTGCACGGAGTACCCTCACCTTCCCGCCTGCGGCGGGCCCCTTCCTCTCCCAAAGGAGAGGTGAATAAAGTGCGCTGAATCATTTCTCTGTCCACCGCTCCTGCTTCCTCTTTGCATCCGCCGCATAAGCAAAATACAAATCCAGAATCCGCGCCGTCACCGCGCCCAGCTTGCCATCCCCAATCTTCCGCCCATCAATCTCAACGATCGGCGTGATCAGCGTGCCAGCGGCGGTGGTGAAGGCTTCGGCGGCTTTGTAGGCTTCGGCGACGGTGAAGGCGCGTTCGATGAGTTTGATGCCTTCTTTTTTGCACAGCGCCTGAATGGAATTGCGCGTGACGCCTTTTAAAATTTCGTTGTGATCCGTCGGGCGGGTAATGAGCGCTCCGGCCTTGTCGACGATCCAGGCGTTGGTGGAGGAACCTTCGGTGACGAAGCCGTCGTCATCGACCATCCATGCTTCGTAAACCCCTTTATCCACGGCAGCCTGTTTCGCCAGCACCTGCGCGACGAGCGCGGTTGATTTGATATCGCGGCGTTTCCAGCGGATATCGGGGACGGTGACGGCTTTTTTGAGCGCCTTTTTACGCGCCTCCATATCGAAGACGGCCGTGCCGAGATGCGTGATCACCAGCGTCGGCCTGGCATTCTTGGGAAATTTGAAATCGCGCGGCGCGACGCCACGCGTGATCTGGATATAGATATAGGCATTGCGCAGGCGGTTACGGCGCGCGAATTCGCGCATGACCAGTTGCAGGGATTTGCGCGGCATCGGCATGGAGATCCTGAGTTCACGCAGCGAGCGTTCCAGCCGGTCGAGATGCCCCGCTTCATCGGCGATATAGCCGTTCACGAGCGAGACGACTTCATAAACACCGTCGGCAAACTGAAAGCCGCGATCCTCGATATGCACCGATGCTTCAGCATGCGGCACATAGCAGCCATTTACGTACGAATAACGCGGCATTACTTGTCTCCATCTCCCCTTGCGGGAGAAGGCTGGGATGAGGGGTAAGCGCGGTCACGCGCGTCATATAAAGTTTTTAATTGCACCATTCCCCCTCACCCTAACCCTCTCCCGCGAGGGGAGAGGGGATTATTGAACTATCCCACTTCCCGTTCTTTTTCCTCGAACTCGCGCTGCTCTTTGTCGTTGGTCTGGATGCCGAGCAGTTTGAGTTTGCGGTGCAGCGCCGAGCGCTCCATGCCGATGAAACCGGCGGTCTTCGAGATATTGCCGCCGAAACGGTTGACCTGTGATTGCAGATATTCGCGCTCGAAAATCTCGCGTGCTTCGCGCAGCGGCTTCGACATGAGCTCGACCACGCCCTGGCCATGCACCATCTCCGCCGCTTTATGCTTGAGGTCAGGCGGCAGCATCTCCGCGGTGATCGGCGCTTCGGGTTCGCCCGCGGCCATGATCAGCAGCCACTCAATAACGTTGCGCAATTGCCGCACGTTGCCCGGCCAGTCGTAGGACTGCATCAGCGCGACGGCATCCGGCGCAAAAATACGCGCTGCCGAGTTGGTTGAAAGCGCCGCCTGCTTCATGAAGTAATCCGCCAGCACGGGGATATCATCCAGCCGTTCCTGCAGCGCGGGCATGATGATCGGCACGACGTTCAGGCGGTAATATAAATCTTCGCGGAATTTTCCCTGCTTCATGCGCTCGGGCAAATTCTGGTTGGTCGCGGCGATCACGCGCACATCGACATCAATGCGCTCCGTGCCGCCAAGGCGCGTGAAGTGCTGGTCCTGCAACACACGCACAATCTTGGCCTGTGTTTCGAGCGGCATATCGGCCACTTCATCAAGGAACAATGTCCCGCCGTTGGCTTGCTCTAACACGCCCTGTTTACGGCCTCCGGTGCCCTCGGCGCCGAACAATTCCATCTCGATGCGTTCCGGCGACAGGATCGCGCAGTTCAGAACAACATAGTTTTTATCCGTGCGCTTCGACTGGTTGTGCAGCATACGCGCCGCGACGTTTTTGCCGGTGCCGGGATTGCCGGTGATCAGCACGCGGCTGCCCGTCGGCGCGACGCGCTGGATATTCTGGCGTACCTGCTGGATAAGCGAAGACTCGCCAAACAATGCCGTATCGCCGCCAAGCGCGCGCAAACGCAGTTCCTGATTTTCGCGGCGTAAACGTCCCGCTTCAACCGCACGCTGCGTAAGAACAAGCAAGCGGTCGGACTTGAAAGGCTTCTCGATAAAATCATATGCGCCATACTGGATCGCCGACACTGCCGTCTCGATGCTGCCGTGGCCGCTGATCATGATGACGGGCATATGCGGGTGGCTCTTCGATAATTTCTTGAGCAGCGCCATGCCGTCCATGTCGCTATTCTCGAGCCAGATGTCGAGCACGACCATGTCTGGCGCCTTCTCGGCGATCAGCTTGACCGCCGTCTGGGCATCGCGCGCTTCCTGCGTGGTGTAACCTTCGTCGCTCAGGATGCCCTGAATGAGCATCCGTATATCATCCTGATCATCGACGATGAGAATATTGGCTGACATTTAAATATCCCTCGGAAAGACGATTGTGGCTTTTGCGCCAGTGTCTGTGTCCTGAACGACACTATTCTCTAATACCACACTTCCCTCATGGTCTTCCATAATTTTCTTCACGATGGCCAGACCAAGGCCGGAGCCCTTCTTTTTGGTGGTGACATAGGGCTCCAGAAGCTGGTCGCGGCCCTTTTCGGGCAGGCCGAGGCCGTTATCTTCCACTGAAATCAATATGTTACCGCCGCGTTGCTCCAGTACCATTTTTACGTGGCCATCGCCGGGGTGCAGTTGCTGGCGCTCCTGCACCGAGTCGATGGCGTTCTGCAGGAGATTGGTGATGACCTGGTTCAGCTGCGAGCGGTCGCAGTTGGCCTTGATGACGGGTTCGGAGGCGATAAAGCCGAAACGCATATCGGGGTGCGCCTGCTTCTGGAGGACAAGCGCGTCCTGGCAGACATCGACGATATTCTCCACCATCTTCTGCGCATTGGGCATGCGGGCATAGGCCGAGAACTCGCCGACCATGCGGCCAATGTCGCCGACCTGGCGCACGATGGTGTCAGTGCATTTCTCAAAGGTCTCCGGATCATCGTGGATCTGCGGCAAGTATTTGCGCTTCAGCCGCTCCGCCGAAAGCTGGATCGGCGTCAGCGGGTTTTTGATTTCATGCGCAATGCGCCGCGCCACATCCGCCCAGGCAGATTTTTTCTGCGCCGAGACAAGCGCGGTAATATCGTCAATGGTCGCAACCGCCCCCTCGCCGCCCTGCTCCGCCGTGATACGCAGGAACACCGTTTTGCGCGGCCCGTCGCCGACGGCGAATTCAAGCTGCAGCGCGGCGGGCTTGTCGGGTGACTGGTGCGCCTTTTGCAGCAGGTCCACGGCTTCGGGAATAAAGTCGATCAGGCGCGCGCCGGTAAAAGTGTAATGGCTGTCGCCGACTAAAACTTCTGCCGCCCGCGAATTGGCCAGTGTAATAAATCCCTGCGCGTCGAGGCCGATCACGCCGGAGGAAGCGCCGGATAAAACGGCCTCGGTAAAGCGGCGGCGCTCGTCAAGCATGCGGTTGGCGGCGATCAGCTCGTCGCGCTGCTCCTCGATCTGTGTGGTCATGCGGTTGAAGGCGCGGCCCAGCAGGCCGATCTCGTCGTCGTTGGCGGATTCAGCCACACGTACGCGCAGGTCTCCCTCCCTCACGCGCTCGGCGGCCAAAATCAGCGCAGAGATCGGCGTCACCAGCTGCTCGGCGAAAACAAGGCCGAACCAGATGGCCGCGAGCAGCAGCAGCATGGCGACCGCGATAAACATCGCCGTGACGGAAACCTGCAGCTGCGTTTTTCGTCCCTGCAGCGTGGTATATTCCTTGACGGCATCTTCCGTCGTTTGCATGTGCTGCAGCACCGTTGCATCCACGAGACGCCCGACATAGAGATAACTGTCGAAATAACGGTCCAGCTTCACGAGCGCGCGGATACGGTCGCGGCTGTCGCCCGTCAGCAGCACCACATCGCCCTTCCTCGCCTCCTGGAATGTTTTTTGCGGGGGGGCATCAAGCTCCAGCGTAAAGGATAACCGGGAGCTCGCCAGGACCTTGCCATTGGAATTCACGATGATCGCTTCCGGCAGGCCGCGCAATTGCGACTCCGTTTCCAAAAATTCATCAAACGCCTGCCGGTTTCCGGACAAGTCAGTTGAGTCACGGTTAAGGTCGTTGGCCATCGCCAGCACATCCGCCCGCATCACCTGCTGGTGCTCCTTGAGGTAAGCCTGCGCGACTTCAAGCGACTCGTGGACGGCCGTACTGACATGGTCGTTAAACCAGGCATGGATGCCGAAATAAAGGAAGACGGATGAAAAGACCGCCATCAAAATCGCAGGCGCGGCTGCCAGCACGCCGAAAATGAACACAAGGCGCACGTGAAGTTTCGCGCCGGCGATGCCGCGTTTTCTTTCACCCCACAGGCGCACGACCTGACGCGATACCACGGTTCCCATGAGCAGCAGCAAAATCAGGTCGAGGTTGAGCAGCCAGTAGACGGTGTTGATATCCGTCGAGCGCTTGGTCATCACGGAATAGGTGGCAAGGCAGGATAATACCGCCGCTACCGTCAGGAAAACGGCCGCACGGCGGGAAAGGACCACCCGCGAGATACGTTTCATGGCGCCCTGAAAAATCATTTTTTCACCTCTATGCCCAACTGGCGGATTTTGGCGCGTAATGTATTGCGGTTGATGCCGAGAATTTCCGCCGCCTTGATCTGGTTGCCGCCGGTATTGCGCAGCACCCATTCGATCATCGGCTGCTCGACGGCGGCGGTGACATGGCTGTGCAAGTCTGCCGGCATCTCATGGGAGAAATGAGCATCGAAATAGCTCGTGACCGTCTCGCGCATCAGCGCAAACAGGTTTTCCTGTACCGGCAACCCGGCATTTGGCGACAGCGCGATCGACGCAAGCTCGCTGCGGGCGGTGCGGTCATCGATAATGTCCTGCGACGTCAGTACCGCCAGACGGTGGACGAAACTTTCCAGCATGCGGATATTGCCCGGCCATGAAAACTCCTGCAACGCCGCCATCGCCTGCGGTGAAAACACTTTCACAAGGCCGGAAGACAGCAGGAAATGCTGCACCAGCGCCGGAATATCCTCTTTGCGTTCACGCAGCGGCGGCACGTTGATCGGCACGACGCTCAGGCGGTAAAACAAATCTTCCCGGAAGCGGCCCTGCCCGACGAGCTGGCGCAGGTTCTGGTTGGTGGCGGCGATGATGCGCACATTCGTCTTGACCGGCTTGCGCCCGCCCACGGTTGTGAACTCACCTTCCTGCAGCACACGCAGCAGGCGCGTCTGCGCCTCATAGGGCATGTCGCCGATTTCGTCGAGGAACAGCGTGCCGCCCGCCGCCTGCTCGAAACGGCCTGTGACTTTCTGCACCGCGCCCGTGAAAGCGCCTTTCTCATGGCCGAATAATTCGCTCTCGATCAGCTCTTTCGGGATCGCCGCCATATTGACGGCAACGAAAGGGCCTTCTTTACGGTGGCTGAATTCATGAAGCGCGCGGGCGATAATTTCCTTGCCTGTGCCGGACTCGCCGGAGATCATGACGGTAAGGTCAGTGTTGGTCAGCCGCGCGATGGTGCGGTAAATCCCCTGCATCGCCCGCGACTGGCCGACGATGAAAGACTTGTTCATGGCTTTCGTCGTGCTCTCGTTCGCGGGTTCGCGGATCAGGATACGGCTCTGCTGCAGCGCGTTTTTGACCATCACGACAAGCTGGTCGATATCGAAAGGCTTGGGCAGGAAATCCATCGCGCCTTTTTCGGCGGCGGAAACAGCCGTGGTCAGGGCGTTCTGCGCGCTCATGACGATGACTTTCATCTCGGGACGGCGGCGGTGAATTTTTGGGATCAGGTCAATCCCGTTCTCGCCCGGCATCAGCACATCGGTGATAACGAGATCACCCTGCCCTTCGGAGGCCCACTGATAAAGCGTCGCGCCATTATCTGTCGCGCTGACATTATAGCCTTCGCGCTTCAATGCCTGCGACAACACTGTGCGGATTGACTCATCATCATCTGCAATGAGAATAGTTTTCTGTGCAGCGGTCATGATTTCCAACCTACCTTCTCCGCCATCCCCGCGACGGCGGGGATCCGGTCTGTGGCGAAGCCACATTTATAAAGGTGCTTCGCGCGGACCAGACCCCCGCCTAAAGCGGGGGTGGCGATGTAGTTTAATGAGCCTGAAGCTTTAAACATCACTTATTCACCCCTTGAATTGGAAGGCTGATTTTAAACACAGTCTTGCCCGGCTTGCTGCTGACGTTGAGCGTGCCGCCGTGATCGTCGACGATCTTCGAGACGATTGGCAGGCCAAGCCCCTGACCGCTGGCTTTAGTAGTGAAATAAGGCTGAAAGATACGATTGACCGCCTCGGGCGCGATCCCCTGCCCGTCATCCTCGATCTCGACGCAGAGTGGCAGTTTCTCGGGACGCTCGGGGTGAAAAGCGGCGGCGTTATCATAGTAAGTGCGCACCGTGATTTTGCCCTGCCTGCCGCCAAAGGCCTCGGCGGCGTTCTTGACCAGGTTCAGCTTCGCCTGAACCAGATGATCGAAATGGCCTCTCACCTCGGGCAGTGAAGGGTCAAACTGTTCAACGAACTTGATATCCGGCCCGAATTCCGCCTGCGCGATTTTGGTGACGTGCGTCGCGACCTCGTTCAGGTTGACGGGCTTGTACTGGCTCTGCGGCACATCGTAAAAGACATTGAATTTATCGACCAGCCCCTGAATGCGCTGCGTTTCGCGGCCAATCAGGTTAACAAGCTCTTTGTCTTCAGCAGACACTTTGGATTTTTCAAGCAGCTGCGCCGCGCCGCGGATTCCGGCCAGCGGGTTCTTGACCTCGTGCGCGAGCATCTGTGCCAGCATCTGCGTGGACTTCAGGGAGTATTTAGTCTTCTCGTTCCATTCGCTGGCGGGCTGCACGGGCTGCTGACGGATGACCATCATATACCAGGCATCCGTCTCGACCGTCGCGACCACGACGCTGGTGATCATCTTGCCGCCGATGGCCGCATCATGCAGCGTCACGGTCTGGTTCTTGCGCGCCGCCGTTTCCACAGCCTCAAAAACCGCCTGCTTCTCGCCCAGCAGCGCTGTCATGCTCCCGGAAAGCAATTGCTTTTCGCTCAGGCAAAAAAATTGCTGCGCTGCACTGTTGGCAAAAAAAACGCGGAAGCCGCGGTCAAACCCGATTACCGCATCCGGCAAGGCTTCCATCAGCCCGAAAACTGACGGTGCCTCCGCTATTTTTCTCTTTGCGCCGTTCATAAGTACCTTGAACCCTATGCCTAAATTTTATGCAGGCGCTATATGTGCTATAAAATTAGGCAGTTGGCAAGTGAAAAAGCGCGGGTTGTTATTTAATCTGTTGAATTATAATGGTTTTTTCCTTTGGGGCAGATAAATCGGATGGCTTGACAAGGGCAGCAAAAGGAAAAATAATGTATGTACCGACATACAAGAGGATCCGCATAAATGACCAGACCATCCAACTGGCACGATGACGACGGGTTTAAATATCGGCTGTTCCCTGCGAAGACGGAAAAGCCTGAATGTCTGATCGTTTATCTGCACTGCCTAGAAGGCGAAGCGGAACTCCCCCCCAATTACCTGCGCGAACTTCGGGAGAAAATTCCCGGCGCGGATGTCATCGCGCTGCAGGCGCCGATCAAGGTCATCAAGTCGCCCCGGTTTCCAAACCCGAAGGGCTATATGTGGTTTCCTTTCGGCGGCTCCATTTTAAGCCAGGTGGAAACGTGGTTTACGCATTTATTCAAACGCCTGACGATTGCCGAGCAGGTCGAGGCTTTCACGCAGGGCCAACTCGCGAAGCGCGGCCTGACGGAAGATAACCTCGCCTACTACGGTTATTCAATGGGCGGCATCGTCGCGCTACAGACGGGCCTCACCGGCAAGAAACCCGTGGCCGCTATCGTGTCACGCAGCTCGGCTGTCGTGCCATTCACGAGGGTCAAAAGCAAATCCAAGGTTTTCCTGCAAATGGGGGAGCTGGATGACGGCTTCAACAGGCCGATGCCGCCGTTGCCGCAAAAAGGGTTCCTGAAACAGGTATTCACCGCTGTCGCTAACCGCCTCAGCCTGCGTCACGTCAACAGCGTACAGCGCCTGCAATGGCAAAATGTCCCCGTCACCGAAAAAGTGTATCCCAAACAAATACACGAGCAGACCTATGATGCCTGGAAAGACGCCGTGGATTTCATGGCGAAGGCGCTTGCTAGGCCGCAACCTCAGCCACAACCGAAACCGCCCACTGCCTGATGCAAAAAAAATATGACCAGGGAAACGGATTTAACTACACGCTCTTTCCGGCAAAGACGGAAAAGCCGGAGTCCCTGATCGTCTACCTGCACGGCGCCAATGACAACGCGGAAATCCCCACCAACTATCTGCGTGCGCTTCAGGAAAAGATTCCCGGCGCGGATGTCATCGCGCTGCAGGCGCCGATCAAAGTCATCAAGTCACCCCGGTTTCCAAACCCTGTTGGCTATAACTGGTTCTCTTTCGGCGGATCGATTTTAAGCCAGATAGAAACATGGGTTACGCACATCTTCAAACGCCTGACGATTGCCGAGCAAATAGAGGCTTTCACGCAGGCCCAGCTGGCGAAACGCGGCCTGACGGAAACGAACCTCGCCTACTACGGCTATTCAATGGGCGGCATCGTCGCGCTGCAGACGGGCCTCTCGGGCGAAAAACCCGTGGCCGCTATCGTGTCGCGCGGCGGGACGTTCCTGCCGTTCAGCCGCGTTAAAAACAATTCCAAAGTTTTCCTGCAGATGGGTGAAAACGACGAAAAATTCAACACGCCGGCGCCGCTGCCCCAAAAAGGCTTCCTGAAGCAGGTATTCGCCGAAGTCGTCAGCCTGCGCCACGTCAGCAGCGTACGGCGCCTGCAAGCGCATAAAGTATCCGTCACCGAAAAAGTGTATCCCAAACAAGGGCACGAACAGAATTATTCGGCGTGGAAAGAGGCCGTGGATTTTATGGCGAAGGCGCTCAATAAGCCAACTTCTTTACCGCAACCAAAACCACCCTCCATCTAAAATAAAAAAAACTGCATGCAAAAAAACGATTCTCCGTGTACCTTTGTTGCATCGCAGCAATAGAATCAGACACGGGTTTACATGGTCACATCATGCAAAAACGCTTCCCGCTCCCTGCATAAAGAAAACGGATTTAACTTCGCCCTTTTCCCGGCGAAAACGGAAAAACCGCAGCACCTGATTATTTACCTGCACGGCCTCGGCTCCAATGTGGATATCAATGAAGGCTTTCTGAACGCGATGCAGGAAAAAATTCCCGGCGCGGATATCATCTCGCTTCAGGCGCCGATCAGGCTCAGGCTTCTTTCCTTCCTTAACGACAATCCTGACAAAGGCTATAGCTGGTTCCATCTCGGGCAATCCGTACGGTCACATTTATTCAACCATCTGGCCATCGCGAAGAGGGTTGAAAACTTCGCCAGTGCGGAACTGAAAAAACGCGGGCTCACGGAAAACGATCTTGCTTACTTCGGCACGTCAATGGGCGGCATGGTGGTGCTGCAGGCGGGCCTGCGCGGGGGAAAACCTCCGGCTGCCGTCGTATCGCGTTCCAGCGCCGTGCTGCCTTTTACGCGCGTCAAAAACAAACCCAGCGTTTTCCTGCAAATCGGCGAAGAGGATAAGCTGTTCTACGGCTCCCGGTCTCCAAAAGATTCCCTTGAGCACGCCCTCTCCTTTATCGCCGGACAACTTAGCCTGCGGCATGGCCGCAGCGTCCAGCGCCTGCAAAAACAAGGCGTACCCCTGACCGAAAAAATTTACCCGAAACAGGGGCACACGCTAAATCAGGAAGCGTGGAACGAGAGCGTGGCGTTTATTGCGAAAGCCTTCGCGGCCAAGCCCTGAATTTATTTACACATTTATCCATTTCGCCATCCTCGCGAAGGCGGGGTGGCGTGGCATGTAAGTAATTATGATACAACTATAACTAATTGCACCGACCATCGCCGCGCGCTGAAACAACGCGTCTTGTTCGGTTTCAGCATTAGCCAGCCAGCTTCTCCTTCACGATCCCGCCGACCTTGGCGAAATCCATCTGGCCGGAATACTTGGCTTTGAGTTCGTTCATCACCTTGCCCATGTCCTTGATGTTGGCAGCGCCGACGGCGGTGATGGTTTTTGCGACAACATCTTTCATCTCGGCTTCCGAGAGCTGCTTGGGCAGGTAGTTTTCGATGATCTTGATCTCGCCGGCTTCCTTGTCCACGAGATCCTGGCGCTTGCCCTGTTCGTACATCTTGATCGACTCCTGGCGCTGCTTGATCATGGTTTGCAGCAGGGACAAAATCTGCGGTTCGCTGATGCCTTCGCGGCTCTCGGCGGTGCGGCCGTCGATGTCTTTTTGCTTGATGGCGGCATTGATCAGGCGGATGGTGTGGACGGCTATTTCATTTTTACCGAGCATCGCCGTTTTCAGGTCTGCGGTTAACTTTTCTCTTAACATGGCTTTTCCCTTATTTTGTTGCAGTGCCATGATAACAGCCCGCTCCATAATTACAAGACGCCCATAAGCCCTTGCGGCCCATAACCTCTTGCGTAAGGCCGCCTTACGGAATGGAATAAGCTATTGCCCGATATATTCCGGCACATTTAAAGGTTATTAAGATGACAACGAAAATTCCTATTACCCTGGCTGGGTTTAACCAGCTTCAGGAAGAGATAAAAGTTCTCAAAACCGTCGACCGCCCCGCGGTTATCCAGGCGATTGCGACAGCGCGCGACCATGGCGATTTAAAGGAAAACGCCGAATACCACGCCGCGCGTGAACGCCAGAGCTTTATCGAAGGCCGTGTCATGGAGCTGGAGGACAAGCTTTCCCGCGTCGATGTCATCGACCCCGCCAAGATGAACGGCAACGTCATCAAGTTCGGCGCGACCGTGCAGGTTGTGGACGAAGACACCGAAAAGGAACACGTCTACCAGATCGTCGGCGAATATGAATCCAACTTCGAAAAAGGCAAACTCGCCTTCACCGCCCCGCTGTCGCGTGCGTTGATCGGCAAAACCGTCGGCGACTCGGTGGAAGTAAACACACCCAAAGGCGCGAAGGCCTATGAGGTTGTGAAGGTATTGTACAAATAATACTGCAAAAACAACCGGTTAACCTGCCGCTGCTTTTTTATAAAATAAATCTTGACTGACTAGTCAATTAATTATACACTGAAATTATAGGATGAAGAAAAGGAGCAAAGTCATGGGTCATGCATCATGCGAAACAAGACAGAAACTGATCGACACCGCTCTGGACCTTATCTGGAAGAGCAGTTACGGCTCGGTGAGTGTCGATGACATCTGCAAAGCGGCAGAAGTAAAGAAGGGTAGCTTCTACCATTTCTTCCCCTCAAAGGTTGACCTCGCGCTTGCCGCGATGGAGGAAGCCGTTTCATGCTGGAAGAGCCTTCATGACGAAGCTTTCTCAGCGGGCAGGGCCCCTGTCGAGCGCTTTGAACGTTATGCCGACATCATTTATCAAAAACAGGCTGAAGCGCTGGAGGAATGTGGCCAGGTATGCGGTTGTTCATTGGCTTCCCTCGCCGCTGAAATGGCCTGTCAGGAAGACCGTATCCGCCAGAAGTTCGAAGAAATCACCACTAATAAGAAACGTTATTTCGAGAGTGCCCTGAGAGATATGATTGCAGAAGGAACGTTACCAGCCGGAACAGATGTAAAGACGAAAGCAGAAGAGATATATGCCTATATCATCGGGCAGCTGATGATGGCCCGGATACAGAACAATCTCGAACCGTTAAAACGTGATCTTAAACCAGGACTGCTGAACTTAATCGGAGTGAAGAAAAAAACGCCGCAGGCGGCCTGAACTAAGATAGCAAACCCTTTAAAGACTGCGGGGCTGACCACCCTCTTCCGCCATAGCGCGGCTTTTTTTAAAGGCCTTTATAAACCGACCGGTCAAGTATTGCTAACGATACCACTGGCGAATATCTAGGAGAAATACGATGTCTAACAAATTAAAACACCGCGCTTTCACATTCACCTCAACGCTGCTGATCACAGCGCTGACGACCTCGGTTGCCGTCTATGCAGGCGTCCATATCAACGCCACCGCGCCGGGATCCGCCCTGACGCTGGCGGTGCCGGTCGGCGCGAGCACCATGCAGCAGATGCTGCTGATGGCCTG
>Ga0206962_1179_pt1 | contig 19284 bp, 17 predicted proteins | sample Alteio_BWOrgHeat_27_FD_153241 | JGI IMG/M metagenome (GOLD analysis project Ga0206962, IMG submission 153241) | Enriched cells from forest soil in Barre Woods Harvard Forest LTER site, Petersham, Massachusetts, United States -... | ecosystem: Environmental > Terrestrial > Soil > Temperate forest >...
ATTGGGAATTCGGGGGCAGAGATTGATTCGGCGCGGATTGATATTCGGTTTGGCGAGCTGCAGATCTGCCGCGATGGCGGACGGGCGGCGGAGCTAGATGAGGCGGCGGCGCATGCGTATCTGCAGCAGCCGGAGTTTTCGATCACGATTGAGCTGCACCAGGGCGAGGGGAGTTGTGTTTTCTGGACTACGGATCTGACGGCTGAGTATGTGCGCATCAATGCGGATTATTCGACCTGAGGGAGTGCGGAAGGGGCGATGAGGCGGTTCTGGGTGGTGTTGACGGCTGCTGTTTTCGCGATGGCTGTACCGGCGGGACTCGCGCAGGGCGGGGTTCCGGTGGATGCTGCTGAGGAAGCGGTTGCGCAGCGTTATACGCCACTCTGGAATCAATGTGTGCAGGGCATCACGGCAGGGAAACACGGTTCAGCGGAGACTGCGTTGACGTGCAGGCATGCAGCGGATACTGCGGCGGAGTTTGCAGCGGACAAGCGGTTCATCGAGAAGCGCGCTGCGGATGTGTATGCGGCAACGGCATTGGCGAACAGCGGCGATTTTGTGGCTGGGCTGCGGTATGCGAATCGCGCCGTGGATATTGTGAAGCTGGGGCATGATGACGATTCGGGCAGCAATGCGGCGTATGCGACTCGGGGCACAATCGAGGCAATGCTGAACAACTGGAGCGCTGCCGATGCGGATATGACGATCGGCGAGGACTTTGAGCGGAAGGCAATCGCAGCGGCGGCGAAGGAAAAGCAGGCGGCGACGGTGGCAAATTACAAGCGGGTGCTGGCGAAGAGCCTGGTGGTGCATGCTTCGGTGCTGCGGCAGATGAATCATATGGCGGCTGCGCAGGCGAAGCTGGAAGAAGCGGCGAGGCTGCAGTAGGTCGGTCGACTTATCTTAATTTTTTCTTAGACTTTCAACTGAGATCCGGTCCTCGTGATGCAGTGGTTTGTTAAGGACGATGCCGGATACGCTTCCGAATACGATTTTGCTGCGCCCTCAGTATGAGGAGGATTTTCGCTGTATTGGGGCGGAATGCGAGGACACATGCTGCTCCGGCTGGAATGTCTTCTTTGACCAGACTGCGTGCGAACGATACGAGACGATTCCCGCGGGGCCGTTGCGGACGCTGCTGGATCAGCATGTAGAGCGGCTGCCGGCGAATCCTGATGGCTCTGCCTCAAAGCAGTTTGCGCGGGTGCGGATGGATGGGGCAAAGGCCTGCCCGCTGCTCGGCGAGGACAAGCTTTGCCGAATTCAGGCGGAGCAGGGAGCGGATTTTCTGTCGATTACGTGCGCGACTTATCCGAGGATAAGGCATGTGATCGACGGGCTTGAGGAGAAGGCGCTTTCGCTGTCGTGTCCGGAAGCGGCAAGGGTGGTTTTGCTATCTCCTGATTTGCTCGCGGCGCGCTCGGGGACTCGGTACCGGTTCATGTGGCCTGACGCTTCGGAGGCGGTTCCGCTCATTGGCTATTTCTGGCCGATTCGGGAATTTGTTCTTGGACTGCTGACTAATCGCAACTACATGGTCTGGCAGCGGCTGTTTCTGCTTGGGGTGTTTACCCGCAGGTTGGACATGATGGCGGCGGAGCCGAAATCGAGTTCGGTCGGAGGCTTCCGGTCATTTCTGGTGGACTTTGCTGCGGCGACGGATTCCGGCTCTCTGCGGACGAGTATGGATGCCATCCCGGCGGACCTGGGGCTGCAACTGGATATGGTGCTACGGCTGGCAGGGCTGCGGTTGCTGCGTTCTCATGTCAGCGGGCGATTTCTGAGCATGATCGAGGTTTTCAGGAAGGGTATTGGCTGTGGGCCGGACGCTACGATGGAGTCAATGGAGTCGATGATCGCCAGCTATCGGGCGGCTCATGACGAGTACTTTCGGCCGTTCTTTGATGAGCATCCGCAGATCCTCGAAAACCTGCTGATCAATGCTGTTTTCCGTTCGCTGTTTCCGTTTGGTCACGTGGATGGAAGGCCGAACAGCGTTCCGCAGATGCAACGTGAATTTGCGGTGCTTGCTCTGCAGTTTTCACTGATCAAGGGATTGCTGATTGGCGTGGCGGGGCACTACCGTGACGCCCTCTCCGTGGAGCATGTTATCCAGACGGTGCAGTCGGCTTCGAAACACTTTGAGCATCATCCGGCGTTTGTCGATGAGGCGTATGCGCTGCTGAGCGGCGCGCAGTTGGACAACGTGCGCGGCCTTACGCTGCTGCTCCGGAATTGAAGGACGCAATTGGAGAATTCGGCTTGCTGGCAAAGCTGAAACGGCTCCCTCGGGGCCTAAAGGCCCGCTGATTTTGCGGGAAATATGTACGGGCTGAAGCCCGTACCCTTCAAACTGAAGTTGGGAAATGTGCCACGGTTAAAACCGTGGCCTACCAGCCCGTACCTTTCAAGAATGAGAGCTTTATCATCAGCCTGAACGGTTTGTTTGCCGGGCACTTACAGTTGTATTGCGGACAACTGTAAGCCAGCGCCATTGCTCGGCGGTGCGATTGGATTCGGTGTGGTCCAGGCTGCCATTTCTTCGCGGACGCAGGTGAATCCCCCGGGGAGGTTTGCGCCCATTTGCATTCTGTAGCGCACGTTGGGCTCGGGACGAGGCAGGGCGCGGGAGCTGTCGAGGGCAACGAGTACTTCGTTTGGGTTGCGATCCCAATAGACGATGGTGTCTTCGCTGGCCCTGGCGGGGAGATTGATGGCGCTGAGCTCGAAACGGGCGACGGCGCTCAGCAGAGGGTCGCTGCTCTGCTGGATCGATGTGAGGAACTGCGAGGTCATTTCCTCGATTGAGGCGGGCATGGGATGAACGCGAAAGTGTTCAGCGGTGCACTGGTCGAAGCAGCCGAATCGCTTCATGAGCCGCGCGGTGTAGCGGCATTGCAACTCGATTTGATATCGCTGCCACCACGAGGTGATCTCGCGCGTGATTTCAAAGCCCGGCGACAGCAGGACGGTCTCAAACCATGACTCGGAGCCGATTCCAGTGTTGAGAGAATTGTCGGGCGAAAGCGCGAGCAGACCGCTTTGTTGCATTTCAAGATTCAGCATTTGGTGCCTTTCTGATTTGCGTTTGGTCCAGGCGAGACCGTCGGCGCCTGGGCGATATCCGCAGAGTAGTGACCTCCGGGCTGCTGGCGTTTCAGGGATTTCTGAAATTAATGAAACGGGTGGAGTCGGGAACCAGATCAGAGGGCGGAACTATAGTCGCAGACGATGACGGTCAGATCGTCGTCCTGTGATTTGGACCATTGTCCAACTTTGGTGAGGATTTGATTGGCGGCTTCGGTAGGAGATTCGGCTGCTGCCCGGAGAACGATCTGGTGGAGGCTCTCTTCACCGAAGAATTTGCCTTGCGCATCGCGAGCTTCGAGGATGCCGTCGGTGTAGAGGACGAGCCGGTCGCCGGGTTCGAGGGAGTGCGTGAGCTGGGTGAAGGTGGCTGATTCGGAGATTGCGAGGATCAGGCCGTTTTCGACGATTTCGGTAATTTGTCCGTTGCGCAGCAGGAGCATGGGCGGATGTCCGGCGGCGGCGTAGCGAAACTCGCGCGCCCGGGCATCGAGATGGACGTAGGCTGCGGTGACGGATTGGTCCTGGGTGTTGCCGCAGAGGGCATTATTCATGCCGGTTAGGAGCTTTGCGGGGTCGGCTGAGCTCTCGCGCTGCGAGGTGGCGGCCATCTTGACCATAGAAGCGATGAGGGCGGCGGGTACTCCGTGACCGGATACGTCGGCGATGAGAATGCCGGCGCTGGTTGCGTCGACTTCAAGGAAGTCGTAGAAGTCGCCGGCGACGGAGTTCATGGGGACGTAGCGGGCGGCGACCTGGAAGTGGGTTGATTCGGGAAAAGCGGCGGGCAGGATGGAGAGCTGAATGCGGCGGGCGAGCTCGAGTTCGCTGCGCATGTCGCCGAGCTCCTGATCGCGGCGCAGGGTGCGACGCGCGGCCACGTATCCGAGGGAGATGAGAAGGAGCGCGAAGCCATACGGCTCGATTTTCGACGGCGCCCAGAAGTTTCGGATATTGTCCCAGATGACCGGAAGGATGAAGCAGAGCAGGCCGATGCGAAGGATGGCGAAATCAGGATCGCGGCTGCGCATGAGATGGGAGCGAACTGCGACCGACGGAATCGCCAGGATCACGAGGATACTGTTGATCTGGTCGAACAGGTGGTGAGGTCCGAAGACAAAGGTTGCGACGACCAGGCTGAGAAAGGCGGCGCTCAGCCCCATGACAACGTATTTGCCTTTGCGGCCCAGGAAGCCGGCTGCCTCAAAGAAGGCGAACGCGGGAATGGGGACCAGGTAGTTGACCGCCGCCTGCAGCCGAAGGAAGAATGGGTTGTGATTGACGCTGATGTTGATGATCTCTGAGTCGAGCCGAAGCCGCTGGCCGTAGAGATAGGCGAAGAGGGCGAGCCAGCCGAGCAGGGGATCGAATCGGCGGCGGATGAAGCAGAACGCGACGGCAATGAGGCCGACGGTGATGAAGGCAGAGGCGAGGAAGAGCAGCGGCTCATCGTGATGGTAGGCGCGCAGTACATCGCCCGCTGTCAGTTGTGACGCGATCAGGAGCATTCGAGTGAATGCTACATGATGCTATCTGAGGCTGCATTCGAACTTCGAACGCAGTGGGGAGCCCGGATTTTGTGCGGCGCATATAATGCGTCTAAGGCCGGATTCCGACTTCGGCTCATGGACACAACTTGAATCTGCCCAACTCCATTACGCTGAGCCGCATTGTCATGATTCCGCTGCTGCTCTGGATTCTCTCCCCGGCCTTTCCGTGGAAGGCGGACGATGGCGTGCAGGAGATGCTGGCTTCAGTGCTGTTCATCCTGGCTTCGATCACCGACGGCGTGGATGGATATCTGGCGCGCAGGCGGGGGCAGATCACTACGATGGGGATCCTGCTTGATCCGTTAGCAGACAAGATCATGGTCACTGCGGCGTTCATCGCGCTGGTGGCGTATAACCCTGCGGTCGTTAAAGTTTGGATCGCGGTGGTGATCATCGGCAGGGAATTTTTGATTTCCGGGCTGCGGTCGATTGCGGCTTCAGAGGGGTTTACGATCCAGGCCAGCGACCTGGGCAAGCTGAAGACGGTGATCCAGATCGTGGCGGTGGTTTCGGCGATCCTGGCGCACCGGTGGTTTCAGTGGGATTTCTGGGGATTCATTGTGCCGGTGAAGTGGACGGCTGTGACGGCGATTTATTTTGCCACGCTGGTCTCGGTGATATCGGCGGTCGACTACTTTATTGGATTCTGGAAGAGAATCGACCATGCGGCGGTGGACCGGCGCAAATCGTTTGTGATGACGCGCAAGGGCGGGCGGAGCGTTTCGCCTGCGGAGTGAATGCTCTGAAAACAGGCTCCCCTCAGGGCCTGAAGGCCTGTCGATTTTTGTGCGATTTATGTACGGTCTGAAGCCCGTACCCTTCAAGAACTGGAGTCGGCGTTGGTAGAGCCTGTACCCTTCAAGAAGAGCTTTATCATCAGCATGAAAAAGCCCCGGCGACGCCGGGGCTTTTGAGCTTTCAGAGAAAACTATCTAAACGACTGCCAAGGCTGGTTCGATCTCTCGAACAGCGGGAGTGGCCACCGGTACGGCTGCTGGTGTGTGAGCGGGGGCGTGGACTCCACGGGTTAGCCGTTGCACAAAATGGTACGGCGGCCAGGGGCCTGACAGCTGCATCTGGCACTCGCGCATCATGGCGCTGGTGGTCGCATATTTGTTCTGATAGCGTTCGACGCACTTGCGGTCTATGAGATGAGCGATATCCAGCAGCATCTTGCCGCCTTCTGTCATTCTGCAACTTACTTCTTCATCCAGAGGAGAAAACATGCGATGCATCTGATAACTTACGGCCCGTGCACGAGTCTGACGCTCGCGCTGGCGGGTTGCGCTTTCTCGTAAGTTGGATAGGTATTCCTTACCTACGCCACCCACACCTTCCAGATGGGGATGTTTGTCGAGTTGATCTTTGCAACAGCTATCGACATATATCTTCAAATGCATCTCGGTCTTACCGTGTAAGCGTTCGAGGCTGCACTGGAACTGTCTTTGATTGGATCGGATTGACTTACGAAGTCCTTCATCGTCCTGAAAGACTGTGCCGAAGCGGAAAGGCAGGATTGTTGAGTGTTTGAAGCAGTCTGCGATAACTCTGGCGTGATCTACGCCTGCTTTTTGATTGAGCGGTTCGGATGGATTGTGCTCACTCACGACAATGGCCAATTCACTGGCCGGGTAGAGGAAAACCTGGTTGCCACTTACTCCTAGTACAGATTCAAGTGGGATGGGTTTGCGATGGCGGGCTAATTCGGGAAAGGATTGTTTCTCACCGATGCAATAGGCATACCATGCCATAACGTACACACTCCAAGAACGACGTGGGGATCGCCGTTTTGTATTTGTTGGGTACTAATACGGTTCGTCACGCTGCTGAGGCCGTCCGTTATCTTTTACTTAGGGCCAGGAAACATTTGCATCGAAACTCAAGGCGGCCTTTCGCCGGGGCTCCTACGGGAATGAACTATGGCGAATAGTAGCCCGTCGAAAATACGACTGGCAACGACTCATAATCGGAAAATCGAAAATGGAAGCAGTAAACCCAAAATTACATTCACCGCATAAATATTATTTGTAGCAAGACTTCAAACGAGTCCTGTAACCGTATTCTTTCGGGAAATTGGCAAAATTTGACTGGACTCTAACTTCTGGTCCCGCGCGGGTGGAAGAGGTAAGGTTCGGCTGGGCATCAGGGGACGATGTGCCGCACCTGGAGGAGGAGGAGGTAGATGTTCAGGCCCAGCGAAACCGCCAGGAGGACCAGCCCGATAATGGCGAATGTGGTGATCCTTTTGCCGGTGGAGTGGAGCTTCTCGACCAACTCCTGCTGCTCAAGGGTGTTGCGGTCGGTGGCTTCCCGTACGCGGTCGAGGTGATCATCTATCCGTTTCAGGGCTGTCGCCTGCTCCATCACCTGGCCGCGGAGTTCGCGGTTGCTGTTGCGCACTTCGGCCAATTCGCGCTCGACCGGTTCGAGGTTAACGGGCGGCTGCGGCGGGGTGAATTGATGGGCTACCAGCGCCCCGACGGTGGCTGCGACGTTGCCCTCGAGGAGCGGCAACAGCTTTTGTACGAGCGGAAATGAGGAGCGCGCCGCGTTGAGGACGCGTTGTAATCCGGATCTGGGGGCGGCTGGGTTTGCGGGTTTCGAGGTCATAGGGTTATTGGGACGCGGTGCGGCGGAGGTTGTTACTGGGGGTTGGGTTGCGAGGAGTTCGGCTGCTGCGGCTTTGGCAGAGGGGGATTGGAAAGCCAGCTCTGCCTCGATTGGTAGCGACAGCAGGGCTTGTGGTCCGCGCAGAATGGCCGGAGCGACTTCTTGTTCGGGCGTGATGGGCGGCTCGTCGATGACGGGAACGTCTTCGCGGGCGAAGGCGGAGATTGCGTGGCCGCGATTCGGATTTGGGCGGTCCAGCGCAGTTCCCTGATACGGGGGAGGCTGCGCTCCTGCTGCGGGCCTGCTCATCGCGCGCACACGCTCGCCAAGTTCTCCCAAGCCAAAAGTGCGCTTGTCGCTCATTGTCTGCTCTTCGGGTGCCATTCCTTCCAATATATATAGAAGTGGCTGTTGATCTCTCGCGGCTGTAACTATTGCAATTTTTTTAACGCAAAGAGCACGACGCGCAGCATGTCGGCTTCCGGTGCGGGTTTGCCGGTCCAGAGCTCGAACTGGCGGGCACCCTGGTAGACAAACATTTCGAAGCCCTGGATGGTTGCGATTCCGCGCTCGCGAGCCTCTTTGAGCAGGGGTGTATCGAGCGGGTTGTACACGAGATCGAAGACGAGCCGGGCCTTCCATTCTTTGGGTTCGAGCGGAAGCGGATGGGCGTTGCCGTGCATGCCGCAGGGGGTGGCGTTGATCATGACATCGAATGCGTTTGCGGCGATACCGGCGCGCGGAATGGCCTCGACTGTGCCGACAACAGGGCCGGCAGCGGGGCCGCCAACCGGGGCGGCGGCAGCGAGTTCGCGGGCGTGGGCCTCGTTGCGGCTCCAGACGAAGACTTTGGCGCCCTTTTCAGCCAATCCATAAACGGCGGCGCGGGCTGCGCCGCCAGCGCCTAGAACCAGCACCCGGGCGCCTTTCAGATGCAATCGTTTTTCCAGAGGCCGGACGATGCCTGCGACGTCGGTGTTGAAGCCATAGAGCTTGCCGTCGGCGCCGGTCCGGATGGTGTTGCAGGCCCCGAGACGCGCGGTCATCGGATCGACATTGGCCAAGTGCTTCATCACGCTCTGCTTGAGCGGCATGGTGATGCTCAGGCCGCTTAGCGGAAGCTGGTGCGCAAGGGTCATCAGGTCGTCTGCCGACTCGGCTTTGAGGGGGAGATAGACGGCGTTGATGCGTTCGCGATGGAAGGCGGTGTTCTGCATCAGCGGCGAGAGCGAGTGGACGATGGGATTGCCGGCGACGCCGTAGATGCGCGTTGCCTGGTCGAGATCCTCGATGCGGTACAGGTCTTTCAGCGTGCGGACGGTCATCTGGCCGGCCGCGGTTTCCGTTCCATCGCTGGCGGAGGCAAAGGTGAAGGCCGATCCTGCCCGGAGGCTCAGGACGCGGCTTACGATACCGGCCTCGCCCATGGAGATTCCCACAAGCTGCGCGTCCCCGGAGCGCTGCTTAAGCCACTTAAGCAGATGGAGGCTGTCGGTGAGCGACCGCGAGGTGCTGACGATCTTTACGAATTCGGGTTCGAAACGCTGGATGCGGGCGAATACTGCCTCGGGATCGACAGCTTTTTCAAAGTCATGGAAGCTGATCATCAGCGCAGCGCCGCTTTTACGCAACGCGGTAAGCTGGGCGGCCTTGCATTGTTCGGCTGACTCGATCTCCAGGTCGAGCAGGGCGAATCTTGACTCGGCCGCGTGGGCGAGGACTGCCAGCTCTTCGGCGAGTGGGCCGGTGAAGCCGCCGCCGTGGGCTTTTCGGCGACAGGTGGCGATGGCCGCTACGTCCCGATGAGCTGCGAGGAACTTGCCGATTTGTGAGACCGCCTGAGCGGGTTTGCCGTGGCCTTCAAGGTAGTCGAGACGGAACTCGAGAAACTGTGAGTCGGCCAGAGCTGCATTTGCCCGTTCGAGTAACTCTGAGACTGTGGGTGCGCGCAGGGCAACGCAGACGCGTCCGGTGCGGGATCGCAGGAAGGCAGACGGCGAAATGAGTGAGTCTTGTAACATGATTGGCAATTGCGCAACATATCGGCAATTGCGGCATCTTAACGCATTTCCCCGGTAATAGGTACTGTCTAAACCAAGGTAACCGATTGCAGCAATTACATCTGTGACCACGAGCTTCCTGGAAGGAACTAACTTCCTGTCAGAGCCGGTTCGACTTACGCTTCAAGCCTGAGTTCCCGCAGGAAGTCGAGAATTGCGCTGGAGACTGCTACCGGAGCTTCGCGATGCGGAAAGTGCCCGACTCCATCGAGAAGCACTCGCCGGTATTCACCCTTGAAATAGCTGTCGAGGCCCTCTGATTCCTTCGGATCGTCACAGAAATCCGAACCACCTTGAATCATGAGTGTTGGCGTCGAAATGGATTCAACCTCTGCCAACTCCTGGCGCTGGGCGGCGTAGCGCGGGTCTGTTTCTTCGCCCTGGAGCCAGCGCCTGCGATAAGCATTCAGCGTGATCGCAACCCAGTCAGGATCTGAAAAATCACTAGCCGTTTTGGCGAATTCCGTTTCGTCGAACCATCCCGGTGGGCTCCACGTATTCCACTGGATGCGGGCGAAGGCGATGGGATTTTCGCGAATCTTTTCTGCTCCTCCATCGATACACTGCAACCACTGATACCAGAAGCGGCGGCTTTGCGCGAAATCGGGCACCTTGAAGACTCCGCGCGGCTGAAAGGCCAAGGCAAGCGCCACAATCGCCGTCAGCCGTTCCGGGAATAGCGCAGCCAGGGTGTAAGCGATGCGCGCACCCCAGTCGTGGCCGACAACGGCGAAACGGTCCAATGCCAAAGCGTCCGCCAGATCGATTGCATCCTGAGCTAAGGCAACTCCTGAGCCGTCGCGAGGGCTTTGCTGGTTAAGAAAACGCGTAGGCCGTAAGCCTCGGAGCCAGGGAGTGATCGTCCTCCATCCGGCGTCATGCAGCGGCCGGGCCGCTCCGCCCCAGCCTCGCGGAGCATCTGGCCACCCATGCAGCAACAGAATCGGCAACCCATTTTGGGGACCCGCTTCTTCGTATGCAATCTCAAGCGTATCTGTGCGGATTGATTTCATTGTTTCCTCTCAGAATCTGGCGGTCTTGCCGGGCCGGATGAAAATATCACCGCAAGCCGACGGGCAATTGTTCAGGACTGACCAGCCGTTGTGCCTTTTCCTGATGCGCCCTGTCTCAAGGGCAGCGCGGTGTGGCACCCTATAGTTTTGGAGGCGTCTTCGAATTATGTCTGTATCCCCGGCCCTTTCCCACGACCTTAGTATCGATACTGCACGGAAAGTCACCCCAGCCATTCATGTCTGGGATTGCGAGTCTCTCACCGTCGATGTGCTCACGAAATGGGTTTCTGACCGGCTGGCTGCGAGCGAGGCGGCGATTGCCGCGCTGCTGGCGGTAGAAGGGGACCGTACTGCCGAGAATTCGCTGCGGCTGTATGACATTGCCCTGGAGCAACTGAGCCTTGCCGGGGCGCAGGCCGGTGTATTGAATTCGGTGGCTTCGGAGAAGGCGATTCGTGATCAGGCGCAGAATGAAGCGCAACGTGTCGCGGAGGCAGGGACTGCGCTGAGCCTGAATCGCGAAGTGTACCAGGCATTGTCGGGAATCGATCTGGAGGGCGCGAGCGACGCTACGCGGCACTATCTTGCGCGGACGCTGTTGAGCTACCGGCTGGCGGGTGTGGATAAGGACGAGGCGACGCGCGACCATTTGCGGCAGCTTCACGAGAAGGCCACACGGCTGTCGCTCGAGTTCAGCCGGAATATCCAGGAGGGTGGGAAGACCGTGGTGGTCGAAAACGCCAGCGAGCTCGACGGCCTGCCCCCCGACTACCTTGCCCGCCACACGCCTACGTGCGAGGGGCATTACATTCTGAGCACGGATCAGCCGGATATGCAGCCTGTGATGACGTTTGCCGGCAGCGACTCTCTTCGTGAGCGGATGTTTCTGGCTTACAACACGCGGGCTTACCCGGTGAACCAGCAGATCCTGCTCGATCTGCTTGCGACTCGGCAGGAGATTGCGACGCTGCTTGGGTTTTCGAGCTGGGCCAACCTGGCGACGGCCGACCAGATGATGGCCTCGGCAGCGAATGTGCGCAGCTTTATCGCGCGTCTCGAAGAAGCGAGCCGTTCGGGTGCTGAGCGCGAGTTTGAGATGGTCCTGAAGTTTGCGCAGGCCCGGCAACCCGGGTTGAAGGCAATGAATGCGGCGAGCCGTGGTTACTGGTACGAGCAATATCGTCGCGCTGCTTTCGATTTCGATTCGCAGTCGGTGCGGCCTTACTTCCCGTACGAGCAGGTGGAGCAGGGTGTGCTCGATACTGCTGCAAAACTCTTCGGCGTGCAGTTCCGGCGGTCGACCGCCGCCGGGTGGCATGAGAGCGTCTCGGTCTTTGAAGTAATGGATGGCGAGAAGATGGTGGGGCGTTTCTATCTCGACATGCATCCGCGGGAGGGCAAGGACAAGTGGTTCTCGGCGACGCCGGTGGTCACGGGCGTGCGCGGGCGCTATCTGCCTGAGGCGGGCCTGATCTGCAATTTTCCAGCGCCGGAGAGAAACGACGCCGGGGAGCTTACCGATCCGGGGCTGATGCAGTACTCCGATGTAGTCACGTACTTCCATGAATTCGGCCATCTGATGCATGCGATTCTTGGCGGGCATACGGAGTGGGCAGGCCTTTCGGGATTCGCTACGGAGGGGGATTTCATCGAGGTCCCTTCGCAGATGCTTGAGGAATTTTTCCGCGACGTGGCATTGTTGCAGAGCTTTGCCCGGCACTACGAAACTGGTGAGGTGCTGCCTGCGGAACTGATTCGGAAGATGAAACTGGCGGGCGCCTTTGGGCGGGCGGACTGGGTTCGTTCACAGCTTTATTACACGACGCTTTCGCTCGACCTCCACGACCAGGACCCGGCGGGAATCGATCTCGACCGGGTGACGAAGTCGTTGTACGAGAGCCTGCAACCGTGGCAATGGATCGAAGGCAATCGCATGTACGCGAGCTTCGGGCACCTGATGGGCTACTCGTCGAACTACTACACCTACGCTTTTGACAAGGTCATCGCACTGGATTTCTTTGCGCAGTTTGACCCTGCGAATCTGCTGGGGTGCGAGGCGGCCACGAGCTACCGGCATAAGGTCATTGAGCAAGGTGGTTCGAGACCGGGGCGGCAGATGGTGCGGGACTTCCTTGGCCGGGATGAGGAGTTTTCGGCTTTCACTGACTGGCTCAATGAGGAATTTGAGGGAGAACTGCCTGTAGCCGGCAGTTGAAGCCTGTCGATTCCGCTATGATTCGACGCATGGCGAAGATGAGCGATTTCAATGGCAAGTGGGCGCTGATTACCGGGGCCAGTGCGGGCATCGGCGTTGCGTTGGCGCGCGAGCTGGCTCGTAATGGGGCAAAGCTGATTCTTACGGCGCGGCGAAAGGAGCGTCTTGAGGCCCTTGCCGCCGAACTGAGCGGGAAGGGAACTGAGGTCCGGATCGTGCTTGCGGACCTCACTGATCCGGGTGCGCCGCAGGCCATCTACGACGCCACCGAGGGAGCCGGGTTGCCGGTTGAGATTCTTATTAACAATGCGGGGCTGGGTCAGTACGGCGATTTTGCGGTTACGGATCCGGTGCAGGAGATGAGCCAGGTTACCGTCAACTGCAGTGCGGTGGTGCGTCTCACGCGGCTTTTTGTCCCGCCGATGGTGGAGCGCCGTCGCGGATGGATCATGGTGTTATCATCGGTGGCCAGCTTTCAGCCGCTGCCTTACTTGTCTACCTATGCGGCAACCAAGGTATTCGACCGGTTTTTCGCCCTTGGTCTGGCCGAGGAACTTGCTCCTTTCGGCATTAATGTGAGTGCGCTTTGCCCCGGCCCTACGGAGAGCGAGTTCTTCGAAGTGGCGGGGACGGCGAAATTCCCGGGTTCGGCCAGGATGACGAGCCATAAGAGGCAACCGGCGGAAGAAGTGGCGCGAATCGGGTTACAGGGTTTGGTTGACGGAAAACGGACTGTTATTCCGTACTTCGCGGGAAAGATGATTACTTTGGTGTCTCGGGTTCTGCCGGTGGCGGCAATTACGAAGATCGTGGCGTTCCAGGCACGGCGGGGATAAGTTCGAATAAGCTGAGGCTTTGTTTTCAGTAACTTCAAATGGGTACGAACTTGGCCTGAAGTTATTAAGGGTACCTTTTAGTGTTACCAATACGCATCTTTATTTACGGTTTAATTAACGGTAATCAAGAAAAATGCGGCTCGTCTCACAATTTGAGAAAAAATGTATTAGTGTAGACAACTATTTGTCGGGTCAAGCATCTTAAACAATAACTAGCAGAGGCAACCGCTGTAGCACCTCCCCGCCAAAGCGCTTCCATCTCCGTTGTTGGTCCGGAAACGGACCCCCATCAAACGATCCACAGAAATTCCCATCTAAATTGCCTCTCGAGTGGGCCCGCCGGAAGGCGGGCCCAACGCTCGTTTGGGGTCTATTGGTAACTTTGACGCTGGTTCGGGCTTTCGGTTCAGAATCGCAATCTAGCATCGCCCTAACGATTAGAATCACCTAAGATGTCTGCTAAGTCAGATCTAATATCTCAGCTAACTACCTCGCCTGGCGGTGTTACCTGGCTTGCGACGCCGGGCTGGGATCGTTTCGATTGGCTTGTAAATGGCTTTAGTACACGCAAAGGCGGCGTAACCAAGGCCTATCTCGATGAGAGTGCCGGGAACGGCGATGCTGCGGAGCTGAATCTTGGCTTCACTGCGCACGATACGCAGGAGAACGTGCGCGAGAATCGTGCACGTTTTCTGGAGGCGGTTACGGGGAGCCTGGACAGCTCGCTTGTGGCTCTGCGGCAGGTGCACTCGTGCCGGAGCTTGGTCGTGGATGAGGACCTGGCTCAAGCTGCGCTGGCCGAAGCAGGGTCTACATTTTCTGCGGGGGAAGCGGATGGGCTGATGACGACGCAGCCGGGCCTAATCTTGGGCGTCCAGACCGCCGACTGTATTCCTGTGCTGGTTGCCGATACGGCGAAGCGTGCGGTGGCTGCATTTCATGCTGGATGGCGAGGGACCGTGGATCGAATCGTGGAAGCGGGCGTGGCTCGTATGACGTCGCAGTTCGGGTCGGATCCCGCGGATATGGTCGCGGCAATCGGGCCGGGAATCGGGTCTTGCTGCTACACGGTGGGCACGGAGGTTATCGACCGGTTCCACGCGCAGTTTTCCTATGCGGAGGAATTGTTCTCCAAAGATGGCAACACGGTCCGTCTCGACCTGATTGAGGCCAATCGGCGGCAGTTGCTGGCAGCGGGGCTTGGCGCCGGTTCGATCTCAGTGGTGGGCGGCTGTACGAGCTGTCATCCGGACCTGTTCTACTCGCACCGCGCTTCGGGGGGACATGCGGGGCGCATGATGGCGGTTATCGGAATTCGCCAGAGGACGGGCCTGGTTGCCGGCGGATCGCTGTGATGGAAATGAAGCAAATGTGGCAAGAGGGATTTCAGGGTGGGGTAGAGAGCTGAGGCCGATTCCTGCTGGCGCGGTTCTACGATTCTGAAGACTTGCCGGAAGCGTGGGGAAGCTAGGTTGCCGGCGCTTCGTCCGGATTGACTAGATCGCGCAGCTCCTTGGACGGCTTGAAGTAGGGGACGCGTTTGGCCGGCACGTCTACACGGTCGCCGGTCTTCGGATTACGGCCAATGCGGGGATTGCGCTCACGGATCCGGAAGGAACCGAAACCGCGAATCTCAATCTTGTCTCCCGACTGAAGAGCCGTAATCACTGAGTCGAAGATGGTCTCGACAATCACTTCGCCGTCGCGGCGTGTGAGATCGCCCAGCTGGGTCACCTTCTCCACGAGGTCTGCTTTGGTCATGCCGATAGGCCTCCGACTCAAGAATAACCGCATTCTGGTCAAGCACCCAAAAAAAGTGCTTTCCTGTGCAAATGGAATGGCTTGGCGTAACTGGCTGGTACCGATGGCTGCCCGTTTGCGGACTTACTAATGTTACTCGGTTATGATGGCAGCGTGTTTTGCCGGGATGCCTTCCCCCTGTTTTTACTGAAAAGCAATTGAGAAAGGTTCCGCAGAGTGTCCGCTTGTCCCTCAGTGAGCATAGTTATTCCTGGCTATAACGAGAGCGTCCGGATCGACGCGGCTCTGCGAGATGTCGGGTTACTGCGCGCCTCCGGTGTCGTTATCTTTGTGCTGTTGATGCTGTTGCTTCTTTGGAGACGACGGCGGCGTACCGGGTGAGACGTCTTTCTTTTGAGAAAAACTGACGTCGCATGCTGGATCGAAATGCCTCAGCGCAATTTTGAACAATGCAATTGCCCGACATTGCTTTAGGATCAATTTCGCTCTGGCGGCCGTGTCCTCGCGGAGTGACTGCGCACGCGGTCCTATCGGCCCTTCGCAGTTTGCCCGATTTGGACGCCATCGTCGACCGCCAAGATATCTTCCAACGGTTGCGAAACCGCCGGATCTGTCGAAATTGCAGGATTGTAATCAATGAATCTGACGCAGTTGCATAATCCCGCATCCTAGCTTGTGTTTGGCTTTTCTGTATCAAACAGGAAAGGCCGGCAAAGGAGATCGAATGTCTGGTCCGAAGAAATGTGCAAATCCAGCTTGTTCCTGCGTTCCCGCCGAAAAGGAAAAGTACTGTAGCCCTCACTGTGAGTCCCTGCACGGAGCTGTCGAAGTAATGTGTAAGTGCGGGCACCCTGACTGCGCCGGAGAGGCGATGAGTTCCTGAAGTCTCTCTAATTTTAGCTACCAAAAGATAGAAAAGCGTCGGTCCGCCGTCGATAGATCCATCGTCGACTGAGGAGCGCCGCCCGCCTTATCGTGTGTCCAATCAGGAACCAGCCTCGGGGAAGCTCTGGCCCAATTGTCTTCCGTGTTCTTGTCTATCGTTGTACGCCTGTGAGCAGGTCTGCTACCGGCGCCCGATATTGTCGCTGACACTGGGGAAACGCTGGTGCTGCTGGATATTACTGGCCAATATTCAATTTAATTTGTCGCCAGCCCGTAGCGGAGTTACAATTCCGCGCATGGCTGAGTTACCTCTCCCGCTATCTTCGACCCTTTCGATAGATCAAGCTATCGATTGGGCCGTACCTGACGTTACATACGCTCCCAATGTGCCGAACGAGATAAACAACATGCCTAAGGCGATTCGGCTCGTGGCGACCGTGATGGTTGAACTGGAATACGGTCAGGGCCGTTACAGCAAGTCTCTTCAGACTGCCTATAAGAACGGATACACGAAACCCTATATCACCCAAGGCTACCATCAACTTGAGACTATATTTTCACTTCGACTGCGTGAGTCAGTTCAGGTGATGCATGTGACCGTGCGGCTTTACACCGCTAAAGGGACAGACTGGGACACGATGCATATCTATGTCACGAACGATGGCAGACTGGCCGGTGCGACGCTCTGGAACACTCAACTCAATCAGCCCGTGTCATAGATCTATTTCTGCAAACTGCCTCTGCGGAACCATTCATGACCTCGCCGTGAGAGCGTGAGAATTCTCTCTTGCCTGCCAAGATACGGCTAAAAACTGAACTCCTTACCGCCTGTAGCGCCGCGTCAGACGAACATTCAATCGATCGCTTGTGCCATTGATCGCTAGCGGCCTCCCATTTCGTAGTCGCCCGTGACGTCACATGGGAATCGAACCTGAATACTGCCGCTCCCTGTGTTGAGATGAAATTTTCATATCCGAAGAAACAGCGAGGCTGAGGCAATAGAACAGGGCTTGCCGGTTCCCAAAAAGCTTACGGCACGGCTTACTACTGAGCGGCACACTTCAAAGAGGATTCGCCGCATGAAGCTCATCTGGCATCGGCACGTTTTCGGCCCCCGTAAGCAGAGCTGAATAGCTCACCTGGAACCCATCCGCTACTTGGCACCGCATCAAAATATCGAGTCCGGAATTATCTGCGGTGAAGACCGTGGAAAGCGGGACGCAGGCAGACTGCCTCTACCGCGCCAGCGAACGACGAACTGGTGGCGCTTCGAGGCGATAGCCCCGTTATCGCCGGTGGTGGGTCATCTGCCGCCGGAATTCAAACCCGTAAGGCTACACGAAAGAGGATTTACTTGAATCGATCACGAACGAAAAGATTTGCGGCATACGGCCCACTCATCCTGGCGGGGGTCCTATCCTTGGTCGCCCCCACCTTCGCGCAGGATCAGACCACGCCTGCACCAGACAACACGGCAAAGAACAAGAATCAAAAGGTGACTGCCGATCAGCAGACCAACGCAGCGGCCGACCGGGATTTGACAGCTCAAATCCGCAAGTCGATCGTCGCCGATAAATCCTTGTCGACGTACGCCCACAACGTGAAGATCATCACCGTCAACGGAATGGTCACCCTCAAGGGACCTGTGAAGTCGGACGCAGAGAAGCAGACCATCGCCGATCTGGCGGTAAAAGCTGCGGGCGGACAAGACAAAGTCACGAACAATATTACCGTGAAGCAGTAGTTCGCTGCTCCAGTTGAAGCCCACACAGATGAATAACCCGGATAAAGGAGCAACACATGGCAGGCAAGAATAAGGCAGTTTTCGGTATCTATCCGAGCACGGCGGCAGCGGAATCGGCGGTCGATCGCCTGGTAACGGGCGGCTTCTCGAACGAAGATGTTTCGGTACTAATGTCGGACGTGAACAGCACGAAGGAATTTGCCCATGAAAAGTCGACGAAGGCCCCCGAAGGCACAGCTGTTGGCGTCACCACGGGCGGCGTAGTCGGCGGAACTCTGGGCCTGATGGCTGGTCTTGGCGCTCTTGCTATTCCCGGCGTCGGGCCTCTCATCGCGGCGGGTCCGATCATGGGCGCGCTCGCAGGTCTGGGTGTCGGGGGAGCTGTAGGCGGACTGGTCGGAGCGTTAGTTGGAATGGGCATCCCGGAGTACGAGGCTAAGCGTTATGAGGGTCGCGTGAAGGACGGCGGGGTTCTTCTCTCCGTACACTGTGACACGTCTCAGGAGATCACTAGAGCCAAGGACATCCTGAAGGAGACGGGAGCCGATGATATCGCAACTTCGGGTGAAGAGTCCGCCGGCAAAGACGATACTCATGTCGAGCATGAGCATATGGTAACGACCGAAAAGACCTTCTAAAATTTCGCAGCGAGGGAACGGCAGCTGTCTGGAAGAGGCTGCCGTATTTTTATTGTGGGTCGGGTTTCCCAGCCCTGCGGCTCGTAAATTATAGATTTTATGAAAATCGTGGGTCGGGATGTAGGTGATCCCCAAGCGCACCCCAGTACCAGCCATAATCATTTATTCGCAAGAACCGAACTTTTTGTTGCCCCCGACACCTCTCTAAAGCATGGACAACCCAGCTCACGCGGAAGAGCTCCCAACGATGGACCAGACGCTCCTCGTCCTTCTCGCCCAAACCGGCGACCGCGCCGCGCTGGAGCAACTTCTCCGTGAGTCGTATGCGCCATTGCGTAGCTATATCACTCGTCTTGTCGGCTCCGCCATGGCTGACGACATCCTCCAGGAAACTTCGCTCCAGATTTTCCGCAAGCTCCGGTTCCTTCGCGAGCCGGCCGTCTTCCGCACCTGGACCTTCCGGATCGCCTCGCGCATTGCCTTCTCCCATCTCAAACACGCCCTCCGGTGGCAGCCCCTCGAGGACGCTCCACCAGACCAGCTCACTATCCTCAACCCCAGTCTCGGCGAGCCACCCGACGATGCTTTCTTGGCCCTCGTCGACCGCGTCTCGCCCGCCAGCCGGGCTGTCCTCCTTCTCCATTACCAGCACGACCTATCACTGGAAGAAAGCGCCGCCATCCTCGAGATTCCGATCGGCACCGCCAAGTCGCGCCTGCATTACGGAGTCAATACCCTTCGCAAACACTTCACCTCCGAAAGGAAACCAGCATGAGTCCCGATCACCAGCAGCCCAACTCCGAAAATGCCAACGCAGAGCTCGCGTTCGTCCAGCAAGCCCTGGCAGCCGCCGACAGGTCCGAACGCTCCTCCCGCATTATCGTT
>Ga0206962_1177_pt1 | contig 19219 bp, 14 predicted proteins | sample Alteio_BWOrgHeat_27_FD_153241 | JGI IMG/M metagenome (GOLD analysis project Ga0206962, IMG submission 153241) | Enriched cells from forest soil in Barre Woods Harvard Forest LTER site, Petersham, Massachusetts, United States -... | ecosystem: Environmental > Terrestrial > Soil > Temperate forest >...
CAACCGTGGAACCAGGTCGATTCCACAAACACGTTCTTTCAGTGAACTGCCAAGTAACTTAGCTGCCCAAAGAATCGGCATCCCATCCGGCACCACTAAATCGCAGGAGCAGAGGATTTCCTGCAGGCCTTTATCACGCATGGAATGCATGAGGAAATCAACGTTTGCAGTGGCAACCTGATGGAAGCCGCCTTCGTCAATTTTTTCTTCTATAAAATCAATTGCTTCATCGATCGTTACGCTGTGAAATGGCACACCTAATACAGCTGTGGTGTACGGAAGTGTCGTTGCCATGCATATCGCTCTCTGGGGGAGCTGTAAAGGCACAAGCCGGTGGTCGCTGACTGCTAATTTAAGAGAAGGGGGATCGCTTGCGTCCCATCCATTGGTTGGAGATCGTCCATCGGAACTTCGACCGCGATCGCCTGGCACACGGATGCGACGTTTACGAAAACTGTCAGCTTGTTCCCTTTACGAAGAACTCGACCCTCCAGACCAGATAGCGGCCCGCGGCAAACACGCACCGGCGCACCGATCTCAACATAGGGTTCCCTGGAGCAGGGCATCCCGCTCTGAAGCGCTAATCTCAATGATTCAATCTCTGTCTGCGAAACTGGCTCGGGCATTCCATGGTTTCCAAGCAGCTTCACCACTCCCGCAGTTTCCAGAACGCGCACGCGATTATGGAGAGAGGGCTCAAAGCGGGCAAACAGGTAGCCGCCGAATGCCGGAACATCCATGACCTTCTTGCGATCTTTCCATATGTGGGTTTCGCGCAAAGTGGGGAGGTAGCTTTCAAACCCCTTGTTATGCAGCTCGGTTGCAATACGATCTTCATACCGATATCGAGTTTGAAGAGCGAACCAGGCAGTAGCGTTGCATGTATTGTTTTCCATATTCCTATTGCAGTCCTTCGTGTTGCGGGCGGGCTTCGCCCATGTCAGTCACATGACTGATTTCAACCATTCATTACGTGCTTATCGGAAATAACACAACGAGAAATAGGTAAAGTGAATGCCCGAATCTTTATTTGTTCGGTTGCATTTGGTTGCCATCGATAATCGGGTCGTCCTCGGTTATAAAAACCTTGTGGAATAACCACTCCGCATCGCAGTGCAGTATTTCCGCAATCTGCGTTCGCAGGTCATCGCTGGGCTCACGGAAGCCATTGATGATTTTGCTGAGGTGTGCTTCGTCGATCCCCAGGATTTTCGCCATTCTGTTCTGGCGGAGACCGCTGGTGTAGATTCTCAGCTTCAAATTTGGATAGAGATCACGATGAATTGGCACTGTTGGTACCCCTTGCTACTTTCCATTAGGCAATCGCTGTGCCAAAGTCCTCAATCGAGCGTGTGTCAACATTTTGTTGCACTTCGGGGAAGGGAAAGCCTTCTGAAGCCTTCCGATCTTTCTTCAATGTTTCCAAAAAGACGAAAAGTTTCTGAAAAGTTGATTGGCTTTTGTGCATGGGGGGCCAGATGTTCAAAAGAGCAACCCAAAAAGAACATATGAGAGAAGCAGAAAACTCCGATCTTGATGATATATAAGGAGTTTTCTCACGATGGGGAACGATTTGTGGCAAAGACATATCGATCCTGCCATCAAGTAACTTACTTTTGGAACGGAAAGGGTATACGACTGAAAGTAAATGGTAACAAATACAAAAGAATGGTTGTTACAGCACGCGGAATGTAACAGTATTAAGAGTGTACCCACTTCTGCTCGTGCTAATGCAAAAAGTTGTTGCCCACAACAGCAATTGGACTCGACTGTACGGTCAAACGTTGAGCGACGTAAATAATGGCAAATGGGTTGATGGGTCAATGCGTCGCACAGACGAAGAATTATCAGTTAGAGATTCTTCTAACATTCTGGCAGATACGAGTTAAGGAAAATATGTTAGGTGAAATTGTGGTGGTTGGGGAACATAGGGAAGTGCATGCCTGTCTGAACCAAGGGCTTGGAGAAAGAGATTACAGTCTTCTTTCCTTGAAAGACATTCCCGAGGCTGTATTGTATCTTCGTGACCCAGCGTGCGCCGCGTCGGTTGCACTGTTCTGCAACGTAACCATGCGACGCGAACAGGATTTCCACGTGTTGTCGGAAATCTCCTTAATTCATCCGCATCTTCAGATTCTTCTGCTTCCAGAAAATTCGAGAAGCCTGCCAATCGATCTGCCTGTCCGAAATGGCAACATCTACATGTTGCCAAAGCCCTCTGCTTTGGATGGTCTGGTAGAAACAGTTCAGAATTCAGTGAGCACTGCAGCAATTCTAGCGGAGAAGGCGAAACAGGATGAGAGAAATGTCGAATCGGAAGAATCACTGGGTGGAAATCTGCCCTTGTTCTCCACGGCATTTCTGACGCGTGTTGGCATGGCGGACGTCCCGGTTCTTCTACATGGTGAAACCGGTGTAGGAAAAGAAGTCATGGCCCGGCGCCTCTGCGCGTATTCCCCCCGCGCCCATAAACCGTTTCTTAAATTGAACTGTGCAGCTCTGCCTTCAGAGCTCGTTGAAAGTGAACTGTTCGGTTATGAGAAGGGAGCGTTCACCGGCGCTGTGATCGACAAGCCGGGTAAGTTTGAGATTGCCCAAGGAGGAACGATCCTTCTCGATGAAATTGGCGATATGGATATTCGCCTTCAAGCGAAGCTTCTCCAGGTATTGCAGGATGGTGAGATACAGCCTTTGGGCAGTAACCGTACGGTCAAAGTAAACGTGCGGATTTTGGCGGCGACTCACCGCGATTTGCGGCGAGCCATTGAACAAGGTACCTTTCGAGAAGATTTGTATTACCGCCTGAACGTTATCAATCTTCTCATTCCTCCCTTGCGTGATCGTAAAAACGAAATCTTGCCTCTGGCTGAAGTGCTTTTGCGCAGACACCTGCGACCGGGCGCGGTAATGCCTGAGATCACGGACGAACTGCGACAAGCGATACTGGAGTATCGTTGGCCGGGCAACGTGCGCGAACTGGAAAATATCATGCGTCGTTTTCTTGTTTATCAGAGTTCTTCGATGCTCATCGATGAACTGACTCAGAGTGGGGACTGCTCCGCATCAAAGCCTGTTGCAACTTCGGGCCACGATCGTCTTGTGGATGGAGACAATAGTCTTTCGATGGATCGTCTTGCCAAACAATCGCGCCAAGCTGAATCTAAGCTCTTGCTGGAAGCCCTTGAAGCAACACGGTGGAATCGTCGCCAGGCCGCAGCTCGGCTCAATCTAGAGTACAGAGCTTTTCTCTACAAACTGCAGAAGTACGGGATCGCCGATAAAAGAGAAAAAGCCCAGGCTGAATACGGTTCCTAGTTGTCCCTCAATGACGGTGACAGGACCGCCTGCCTGTCATTCGTCTTATCGTCGAATCGTTGCGCGCTTCGGTTCGCAACTCAATCAACAGGTGGTCAGCCAACCTTGCGAACATCGAAGCGGATTGAAGGGAAACCAATGACTACTCGAGGACTCTCTATTGTGGTGATAGGCCGGAATGAAGGGCCGCGCCTGATGCGATGCCTGCAGTCGATTCATGACGTGCACGACCTCGGGGCTGAGATTGAAATGATCTACGTGGACTCTGGGTCAACCGATGGCAGTCCAGAAGTTGCAGCATCGTTTGGAGCAAGAGTCATTATACTCAATACGGATCGGCCCACCGCGGCTCTTGGAAGAGATACAGGTTGGAGAAGTGCGTCCTTTGACTTTGTTCTGTTTTTAGATGGCGATACCGTCCTTCATCCCGACTTTCCCTCTCGGGCCCTTGACATGATCACCGCAGATTCATCGCTTGCCTCAGTTTGGGGTCGTCTACGCGAAATCCACCCGGAAGCCTCCCTATACAACAGGGTTCTCGATCTGGATTGGATCTATCCCACGGGTGAGGTGGACTTATGCGGAGGAAACGTTCTTATGCGTCGGTGTGCCCTCCAAGCGGCAGGGGGCTACGATGCGACCCTCATCGCTGGCGAGGAACCAGAACTATGCTGCAGAATCAGAGCTCACGGTTATCGCATATTTAACATGGATGCCCCAATGGTGGGTCACGATCTAGCCATGACGCGGTTTCGGCAGTATTGGAAGCGCGCTGTTCGAACCGGGTATGCATATGCTGAGGTCTCGCGGCGATATCGGGACACGGAAAATCCTTTTTGGAGTTCTGAGCGGACCAATAATTTGAAACGGGGAATATTCTGGGGGCTTTCCCCTATCGTTGCGATAATTGCATCCATTCTTTCTCAATCAGTGCTGCCAGTTATTCTTTGGTGTGCCATATTCTCGGGGTTCTCTTTGCGGTCTTCCTTGAGCGCTCGATGGAAATCTCGAGATGTGCTGGCCCTTCTTCTTTATGGGATGCATTCTCACTTTCAACAAATCCCAATTTGTGTTGGTCAGCTGCAGTATGAATTTAGCCAGAAAAAAGGTCCAAAGAAGAGACTGATTGAATACAAGGAAAATACTTAGATTTTCGCCTGACCCCGAGTGGATGTTTTGCACATTTATGTAACAAAATGCGACACAGCAAAAATCTCGTCCCGCTATGCGTGTTCAATCCACACCCCCAGAATTCGAAATTACTTTCACATATCTCCGTGTTGAGGCGAACAGGTCACAATCACGGTTACATATGGATTACCAAATAAGAAGTTAATTATTACTAAATGGGAATACTATAAACTCGCCTTTCTCCATATTCTTCTTATACATAAGATAAAACTTCTGAGGGTTATTAGGCCGTCTATTCTTAATGGGCTCCTTTCGTGAGTCACATGGGCGAAGCCCGCGCCATTCCTAACATTCATCTTGATCAGTTGCCGTCTTGTCTTAGGCAGTCGACGTTTATTTTCGTTGAATAAAGGTCCTGGAAACTCTTGGTGAAGGGGCGAACGCTCATGTCCCGTTCTCTACACAGCGAACTACCTGGTTTCCGACTCATATAAGCTCCTCGAAACAAACTCTACTCTACTTATTGTTTAACTATTTCTGTCGTTGCCGTTCTGGAGGCGTTGTGAATCGCACAGCAACTATTGGCCTTAATACACTTTCGAGACAAAGTATCTTCTCTTCGAAATTTAGCGAACTCTCGACACTATGGTGCAGACCTGCGTCCCGAGCCAACGTGACAGCGGTCATGATGATGGCAACTGATGTCGTATCTGTATGCGTGGCACTTTTGTTAGCTTTGATGCTCGGTTTGGAGCGGTGGCTGGGGTCCGGAGAAACGCTGAGGAACCTTGTAATTTCTGGGACGCCGCTGTCCTGGCAGTTAGCCTACCTGACATGGTTTATCGTGACGCTTTTGATGGTTACTCATCATCACGGGCTGTATAAACATAGGCTCAAATACAGCAAATGGGATGAGCAGGGCAAAACCGTGCAATCGTGTTTTACCGCAGGCCTCCTCTTGTGCGGAGCAATGTATATGATGCACAACGTGGCTATTTCCAGGGCTGTTGTGGCATATCTGGTCTGTCTTACAACCGTATTCTTTTGTATTTCGCGGGTGGGCTGGCGATATTTCGCCTTCCGTCGCTATGAGCGGGGCCTCGATTCGCGAAACGTGCTCATTGTAGGTGTCAGCAGCATAGGCTTAGCACTCTGTAAGCAAATTGTGAGCAATCGTCACCTCGGCCGTGTATTCAAAGGGTTTTTTAGAGATTCCAGGCAGCAACGCCGTTGCGCAGACACCATCCGAGAACGTCATCGGGTCGATTAACCAGCTTCGCTATCTGTCGCGGCTGCATTTTATTGATGAAATAGTGATTACAGAATGCTGCCCCTCCTCTGTAGTGCTTGGCCTTTTGGATATCGCCCGTGAATGCTGTATTGAGGTTCTGGTCATTCCCGGTTTTTATGATGGAGTCACTCCGGAAGCACCAATCGAATATCTTGGTGAATTTCCCGTAGTTTCTATTCATCGCCGCAATGAGAGGGCGGTCGCATCGCTAGTCAAACGTGCTACAGATGTTTTGTTGACTGTTACAGCCGTGCTGTTTCTCCTCCCCATATTGCTCATGATCGCTTTGTGGGTGAAGATGGATTCACCTGGGCCGATTTTCTATGCTTCCGAGAGAATCGGGAAAAAGGGAAATGTCTTCCGCTGCTTCAAATTTCGTACGATGGTGGTCAATGCTGAGCGCTTGAAAGATTCGCTTGCGGATCAGAATGAACGCAAGGGAATTCTCTTCAAAATGAAGAACGATCCACGAATTACCCGGGCAGGCAGCATTCTGAGAAGGTACAGTCTCGATGAACTGCCGCAACTTCTCAACGTGCTGCGCGGAGAAATGAGCCTGGTTGGCCCAAGGCCTCCCATTGCAAGCGAAGTGCAGCAGTATGAGCTGGAACATCTTCGCAGGCTCGAAGTGTCACCGGGTCTCACTGGGCTATGGCAGGTTCGTGCGCGCCAGGATCCTTCATTTGAACGCTATGTGGCGCTGGACTTGGCTTATGTAGAAAACTGGAGTCTCTCGCTAGACATGCAAATTCTCTTGCGAACCGCAGAGGTCGTGATGCGTGGGACGGGTTCGTAAAGTATCTCGTATCCTGCGCATCGGTCAACGCAGTGCAAACATAATTAAAAAGGCTAAAGAGTATCTTGCAGTCACGGCGAGATACTCTTTTTTGTTTGTTGAAATCAGCTGATGCTCCAGAAAATATCTCAACCTACGATCCTTTGGCATTGGAACTCATCCCATAGTGGGAGCCTGTACAATTTCTCGCGGGCTATCCTGAGGGCATTCAATACCTACGCGGACCTCTCTTCCGGCAGATTCCCATGTACTCATGCCGCCAATGATCAAAAGCAGTGGAAGAATCATAGAGCTGTTGAGCAAATTGTCGATCGCCGTCATCAGGATGGCCGCGGCAAGGGCGTGCCGCAAATTGAGATATTCGATATCAGAGCGGGCAAGAGGAAACCATACAACTCGAATGACGGGTGCAAGTTGAAGCGATTCCAATGCCAATAAGCCGAATGCACCGTATATGCCGAAGGCGAGCAGCCACAATCCCCAGGGACGCAATTGTCCTCGTCGCCACCAATCCCATTCACCATAGCCCAGTAGTGGCTTGTGCAATGCGATGTTCACATGCAGTTCGTCCTGCCAGAGACGCCAGCCAAAGGATTCCCGCCCGATCTTTTTGAGGAAGTCGTCTGCAAAGTGAGCGGCTGCGTTTTCCTTGACAAGCCTGCGGATGGAGATGACATTTGCCAACCGAAGCCCCGCAAAGGAGAGGATGCATGCAATCAACACGACAGTTATGATTCGAGGAAAAGCCTTGTGGCTCATGAAGACAAATGGAAGCAGACCCAACAAAAGCAGTATGCTTCCTCCGGATTGACAGAGCAGTGTTGTGAGAAAGAGTGAGAGTGCGACCCATGCAATCGGGATGCCAAGAATGCGCATCACGATTTGCTTCGCCCACAGCCAGACCGCAATCAACGCGGCCGTTGCCATCCATATGCCAAGTTGATTTCCCCCCTCCAGAAATCCGATAGGGCGATAGCCGATGTAACGCTTTGCCCCAATCCACTGGTAAGGGAGGTAGCCATAGACATGAGCATAAAGCCGCGGACCGGTTTTGATCTCTACCAGGCAAATCGGAATGTAGAAAAGACCTGCAATGACAAATGCTTCTGCTGCGAGACGAAGTGAGTCGGTGTCCGAAAAGTAGATGCGTCCGAGCAGATAAGGAATACCCCAGGTGAGTACATGGTAGGCTGTGCCACGAATACCATCGGAGAGTGGAATCGGATTAGCGATCGCCGAGAACAAGGGGACAATACACCACATGATCATTGGAATGTCCCAGAATGTCAGCTCGATGTTTTGCATTGACCGGGAATCAAACAGAAGTAGGCAAAGAAGACCACAGAAACCGGTGATGGTCGCTTTCGTCAGGAAATAGTTAGTGGCAATATCCGCGCCGAGGAACCAGTAGGGAAATAGAGCGGTCGTTGGAATATAGTTGGCATTGGGCAGCACCGCCCAGCCACCGACGAAAACTAACAGGATCGCAATGCGGATTGGGAATCTGTAAAAGAAATAGAGACTGATCGGAATCCATCCCAAAAGGACAGCTGCCGGAAAAGCAATCATCCACCCATCCTACCGACATACCCACACAACGCTACTGTATTTTCGAGAACAACGTGATTCTATCTCCACATTGGTACACGCGAACGACTCTGGCCGGTCTACTGAGCTTTGGCATAGCGGCTGTCTCTGGATATACCACCTGGTTTCGTGTAAGGAACGTGCCAGCAGTTGCACGCCTCGCTGCATGGATAACGATTCTCGAAAGCCTGCTGTTTTTTGACGTAGCCTTTGATGGGCGTTGGATATTGCACGGAAAGATCATGCAACTTGCCCTTCATCAGGGGCTGTATGAGCGAAGGCGGGGCATGCAGATCGCAGGACTCGCTATCGTTCTTGTCATTCTATTGACTGTTATGGTGAGCAAGACCAGTGCATTGCGTGGGAGACGAGGCGCGATTATGGCAGCGTGTGGCGCCCTATTGTCTCTGGCACTTTGGTGTGTTGAGGTAATCTCATTGCACGAATTTGACGCTGTTCTTTATCGCAAAGTTGGCGGATTTATGGTGATCGCTTTTATATGGATAGTTTTGTGTGCCACAACTGCCATCAGCCTTCAATCGGAAGGTAGAGCTGTAAAGTAGACGACCGAATTCAGATACTCTTAGTCATCTCTCCCCGGGATAGCCGCATCGGAATCTCTTTCGGGAGGAGAGAAAAGAAATTGTACCAATCTATTTGCCTGCTATCTGGCTTCCTTGAGAATCGGGATTTCAGCAGAGTCGGCCGTCCACAGATGTTGTGCAGCATAGGCACGCCAAGGCCTCCACGATTCCGCACGATGGAGAAGACTGGCGGGAGTTGCCGGTGCACCATACACCTTTGCAGCGCCGCGCAGTAGGCCGATGTCTGATGCTGGAAAAGCGTCAGTTTCACGAATGGCACGCAAAGCGATATATTGTGCCGTCCACTCGCCAATCCCAGGAATGGCACGCAGCCGCGCAATTGTTTCTTCAATCGTTCCGAACGGACGAAACAGGTTTGGGTCCTCCGCTGCAATCACTGCCAGTGCTCTTAATGCTTTTAGGCGTGCACTTGGCATCCCCAGTCCTATCGACTCTGCGGCGGCAAGACGCTCGGCCGTGGGAAACGTATGCGTCAACTCTGGATAACTGCCGGGTCCCTGCTTTATCGGGCTTCCGTGGAGAGCGACAAGTTGCCCCGCCAGCCGGCGTGCGGCAACAACGCTGACTTGCTGGCCGAGGATCGCGCGCACAGCTAATTCAAAGCCATCCCAGCCACCAGGAGCCCGCAGACCGGGCCGCGTCGCCACCCAAGGCGCTAGCCGTAGATCGTGTGAGAGGTGGGCGCCAATCGTCTCGATATCCGCGCCTACATCGAACAGGCGATGCACGCGAGTCACGATTGCAGGCAAAGATTGCACGCTTGGAAACTGGATCGCCACGCTCACACTCTGGCGCTTCGGCAAGTGTGTGACTGCGATACTTCCAGACGATCCGCCAATCTCAACCGTACGCCGATAGCATCCGTTCTCTACCATTTCGACGCCGGGGATCGCGCGCGCCCGCAGGAAATTGAGCATGGATTCCCAATCATATGGCGGCCGGTAACATATGTGGAGCACGATACCCGCATCAGCATTGGGGCGGCTTACGGAAGACCTTCGCCGCAACGCGCTGGGCGGACGGCGGAAGAGATTCTGAAATACTTCGTTGAACCGACGCAAACTGTTGAAACCCGCCGCTAACGCAACTTCAGTCATAGGCAGTTGAGTCTCGTGGATAAGATGCTTTGCGAAAAGCACCCGCCGTGTTTGGGCCACAGCGATTGGCGAAGCACCCAGGTGCTGAAGAAAAAGTCTTCGCAACTGGCGTTCGCTGATGCCGAGACGTTCTGCCAGCGCATCTACGCTCTTGTCTGCGCCATCAAGGGCGCCGTCGGCGATGAGAGCGAGCGCGCGTGAGACTGTATTGGACGTGCCCCGCCATGAGGCCAGCTCAGGCGCAGTCTCCGGACGACAACGCAGACAGGGGCGATACCCAGCTTCCTGCGCCGCTGCAGCGGACCCGTAAAAGGTGCAGTTTTCATATTTCGCGGTACGAGCTGAACAGACAGTACGGCAGTAGATTCCTGTAGACTTTACGCCCACGTACATCAAGCCATCGAATCGTGAGTCGCGGCTCTGCAAAGCGCGGTAACACGTCTCTTTATCAGGTAACTCCATGTTCGCAGTTTCTCACGCTAGAAGATTCAAAACTAGCGGTTTTCGGACATGGTCACTTTCATCTTGAGCATAAGCAACTTGTAGCGCTTCGTTATTTATATGCTGGCAAATAAAGCGCGTATGCATAACGCATTGGCGGGAATGATGAACGTGTCCGAAAACCGCGAGACACCGACCCGCACGCATGCACATACTGAGATGAAATGGTCGGCCAGATATTATGCCGTAGCTTTATGGCCGCTCGACCAGCTAACAGAAACGGAAACATTCATGGATAATGAACTTCGCTTGTTCCTTGACCGCATGAAGACACCTCTCGGTGAATTGATTTTGCTGTCGGATCAACTCGGCAATCTCCGAGCGGTCGAATGGACCGACCACGAAGACCGCATGCGTCGCCTGCTTTCAAGGCGATATCGCTCGACGCAAATCACAATGGAACCCCGTCACAACCCATTTGACCTCACTTCGGCACTTGAATCCTATTTCGCTGGAGATATGGAAAGCATTCAATCCCTTCCTGTACTGACTGCAGGCACCCCCTTTCAGCAGATTGTCTGGCAATCGCTACGATCCATACCAACGGGGAAAACTGAGAGCTACGGAAGCCTTGCGAAGAAGCTTGGTATGGCTTCGGCAGTACGAGCTGTGGGACTCGCAAATGGAGCCAATCCGATCAGCATCGTTGTGCCATGTCACCGCGTGATTGGAGCCGACGGATCACTGACCGGGTACGGCGGCGGACTGCATAGGAAGCGATGGCTACTGCACCACGAACGAAAATACCGAATCGATGCCGACGGACTCTTCAATCTTGAGCGAAACGATATATGACGAGGAAATACAGTCGCTGACTTATTAGACAAGGGATGATCACGTACGTTCGAATATCGAGACTCCGGTCGATCACGAGATGTATGGTTCTGATCATTATTCAGCCCGCAGTGGTGGCTCGATGCGGGCAGTGACCAGCGCTGCTTCGCTGCCTAGACTGCTCATGAAGCCCATCTCCGCTCGTCAGTTCAGAGGAGCGGAGATAGGCTTAGATAGTTACGACAACCTTTCCTATCTGATTGCAGTCATGCGTTGGTACCACCATCGACGGTCAGGTTCGCCCCGGTAATGTATGATGCCTCTGGGCTGGCGACAAACGCTACCAACGCAGCGACCTCGTCAACATGCCCGTAGCGGTCAAGTGCCGTATTGGCCTTCTGGGGCACTGCCCACTCTCCCGCAGCGGGATTCAAGTCTGTGTCGATCGGACCCGGCTGGACGTTGTTGACCGTGATGCCTCGGCTCCCCACCTCTCTGGACAATCCCTGAGTAAACATCTTGACGGCTCCCTTCGTGGCCGAGTAGGGCACCAACCCTGGTGTCAGGACACGCTCGCCGACGCACGAGCCGATCATGATGATGCGGCCGCCGCTATTCATGTGCTTTAGCGCCGTTTGGGTTGCAACGAAGACGCCGCGGACGTTGATGTCAATCAGGCGGTCCATCTCTTCCAGCGTGGTCTCCTCAAATGTTTTAGGAATGGCCGTGCCGGCGTTGTTCACAAGCACATCAAGTCGGCCCAAGGTCGCGACGGCCTTTTCGACCGCGGCTTTGACAGCTTCGGCCTCGGCGGCGTCTGCCTGAATCGCGATAGCCTTTCCACCGGCCTGTTCAATCGTTTTGACAACCGACGAGGCCGCGTCTGCATCTTTCGCAAAAGTGATGGCCACGCTCGCTCCATCTGCGGCCAGACGTTTTGCAATTGCGGCGCCGATGCCACGCGAGCCACCGGTTACGAGGGCTACTTTCTTGGCTAACTTAGACATGAAATCTCCTTGCTGCTATTGTTTGTTGTTTGCGGCTTCTTTATAGATACGATATGTACCGTATCTATAGTAATGCATTCGATACATTCAATGCCATTTGGGATGCAAGAGTTTATTTGTCTCTTCAGGAGCATTACGGAATCGAAAAAGGGTCAACAGGAAGCGCACTGAAAGATGGTCGGCCCAGAAGCCCACGGATTCAGCATGCTCTCCTGAAAGCCGCCGCCAATCTTGTTCTTGCCATTGGTTCAAAGCGCTGAGAATGGATGCCATAGAGTGTGAGATCGTGAGTATACCCTGTTGCTTGCCGGAGCATGGTAGCTGATACGGTCGTAGTGGTTGAGAATCGTGCCGAATTTATTTGCAGAAATTGCGTTGAAGCCTGAAATGCTCCATCACGGTCTGTTAAGAGCAACATGGGCGATGATGAGCCCGGCTAGCAGAGCCATCGTCCAAAAATGAGTTATTCGCAATGACCGTCGTCTGGACTGGAGGGGATTCCGCAACTGGAATCCAATTGCGATCTGCCACACTATTAGCATCAAAGCAATCGTCGCCAACCAGATTCCTGTCAGATTCATTCCCTTCATGTTGCCGGTTCGCATTGGCAACCATGCATGCATGAATGCAGTCGCGAGCGATCCATAACCAATCCAGTAATGCAGCCAAAGTCTATTGAGAAACGGTTTGCCACCTGTGCGCGTTCGGCGAATAAGGTAGGGAAGTGTCAGGCCCACTAAAAAGAAGATGAATGCTGCCCATCCGCTAAGAGCTGTTCGCAGGTAGTCATTCACCCCGCTCACCTCTTTTTTGCTCAACGCGTAGATACCCGGTGAGAATCACGATCTGGTTTGTATGCAGAATGTGACTGTGGTCTAAGATACCGGCAACCTGCACGACTGCGCCCGGCACGATGTCCTGCGGTCTTCCCATAACGACGACTGTCTTCGTCGCTAATACAGCTTCCAATACTGAACCTGAATCGGCCGCCGGCTGCCGGTAGACGGTGTCGTTTTCTCGTTGAAGGAGCGTACCGCTAAGCTTGCCATCGGCAACGCTGTTGACGTACACAACGGCTCTTATATCCCGGCCCGTCGACATAGCCCTCAAAACCGATGTGGACGAATCAGCAGGTCGCATTCGACGAGCACGGACGAGCACACTCCGAGTGATCCAGCTTGTGGCGATCACCAACAAGATAAAGAACAGAACCCATTGGAAAGTTGCCACACGTGAGGCTGATTTGGCTTGCATCTCTGCTCCTTAGCAGACCCAATCTGAGTCAACCCTCAAGAGCGAGTGTGAAACCTATACCTAGGTATAGAGTCAAGTGCTGGCTCTACTTTTCTTGCCTTTGATTTTTTTGGCGAGACGCCAGGCAGACCGCCGGCGATGTGTTTGCAAGCGTGTTTACCAGGGTAATCAATTCATCGCGCATGGAATTGAGAGCCCGAATTTTTTCGTCAATGACGAGCAGTCGCTCATTTGCCAACTCGATAATTTCTCGTACAGGGGCTGGCTTCGTGGCGACCGCTCTGCGGGTTCTGGAAAGACCGCTGTGCAGATGAATCAATTGCTGAATTTCACGCAGAGTAAAGCCCAGCCCCTGGCAATTACGAATGAAGCGAACCCGCTCGAGGTCGCTTATCTCGTAGATTCTGTATCCGGAACCGGAACGCAAGGGCGCGGGTAAGAGGCCCTCACGTTCGTAGAACCTTAGTGTTTGTATATTCACCTCAGCGTGTCGGGCTAGCTCCCCAATTCTCATAAGTACATTCTGAACCTTATACCTCAGTATAGAGTCCAGAATTTCGATTTCTTATCGGGGCGCACACCGGGCCATTGAAGCCCGCCCCAGAATTCCGGAAAATTTTCGATCACATGCGAGAGAAATTCTGCCATCACCGATCGAGACTTGCTTTCCAGGTCTAGCAGCGCGGCATATTTTGCCATAAACGGAGAAACGCATATCGCCAACGATGCACTATCGATCCGTAAGGCGATTTGAATTTCCGTGAGTTGCAAGACTTTTGATTTTGTTGTCGTAGATCTCGTTTAGCTTGCGACGGCACGACAGGGGACCACGAAAATCTACGATTTGAAGATAACGGGAATTTGATCGCTCGCGAAGGGAGAGAAGTCAATAAATTGTTCTGCGTTTTGGCAAGCAATGAGTAACGCCTCAAAACGCGCTGAGGACAATTTGTTTGACTATTTCGCTAAGTCATGTAAGCTGGCATGCGTTCGCGATACTCCATGTCGCCAGGTGTAGGGTTTGTGCATCCGTTCTAGCGCCTGATCGGACTACGCTCCATAGTACGTTAGTACGTTTGCCCACGTCACAAAGTTTGTACTGAAGAAGCTCTCACGAGGAAATTCCATGCGCGGTCTTGGACTAGTCTTTCGCCCACTAAGCATAGTCGTGTGTCTGGTTTCGCTGTCGTGCACGTTGCGGTCGCAGACGAAGGTTGAGCCTTCCCACAAATCTCTGAATGCAACGGACAACCAACAGCAGCACCTGGGCTCAGGACGTACTGGTTTTTCGTTGGAAGATCTTCCACTTCAGTTTGAAGAGAATCAAGGTCAGGCCGATCCTCGGGCACGTTTTCTGGCAAGGGGCAGGGGATACACGCTACTGCTCAACTCGGACGGGTTGGTACTCAATCTCGCGCCAGGCCGGAAATATGAGAGCAGCAAAAGCGTTTCGATGCGCCTGCTCGGCGCGCAGGGGTCGCATCCCGTTGGCCGCGAGCAGAGCGCAACTCGCACAAATTACTACATAGGCAAGAGCTCTTCTGACTGGCACTTGAACGTGCCGAGCTACCATTTTGTGATGTATCCAGGGCTGTATAAGGGCATCGATCTCATCTATCACGGCAACGGCAATCAACTGGAGTACGACTTTGTCGTTTCACCTGGCGCCGATCCCGACCAGGTCCAGATGCGCTTTGACGGGCTTACGCCAGCACTGCGTGGAAGCGATCTTTCGTTCGAGGGTGAAACTGGATTCACGGTGGGAGGACTCAAAGCTTTCCAGATAATCCATGGAGTGAAAAATCCGGTGGAAGTTTCCTGGCAGCTTCAAGGAGACCGGGCTTCTATTCATGTCGGACCCTATGATCGTCAGCAACAACTTGTCATCGATCCGGTGTTCTTCTACGGTGCGTATATTGGCGGAAACTTGAACGATGCTGCAATCAGCATCGTTCAAGCAAGTCAGCCAGGTTATTTCTATGTAGCGCTCTCGACAGATTCAAGCGAGATCGTGGAACCTTCCCAACTGCCCGGCAATTCGAATTGCGGCCAGAAAGGCTGTCCCACAAACACCCTCATTTTAGGGCTCAATGCCATCAATGCACCGGCACCACCGTCTCCTTTTCCTCCCTACTCGTCTTCAGTTGCACCGGTCCCGTCGCTTGTCGTCGGAAGTGCAACTTATATTGGAGGCGCTACAGGGATCACCGTACCGACCGGGATGGTAGCAGACTCGAGTACAAATCTTTACCTCACTGGGACCACAACCAATGGTAGTAACTTTCCACAATTGGGTAGTCAGATCTGCTCACAGTCCTGTAACGGCTTCGTTACTAAATTAGCGACTTCTCTTGATACCTCCTCGGGTTCCGGCACTGTAACCTTGCAATACTCATTTGGCCTGCCGGCAACACCGAATGCCATAGCAGTGGACACCGGAGGCGACGCCTACATTACAGGATCTGCTTCTACAACTCCTGGTGACGAGAAACTGACCATACCATCCAGCGACATTACATTCCAGGATCAAGTCGCGCTGGGAACAGCATTAACGTCAGGTACCCATGCATTTCTGTTGGAGCTGGATCCTAGCGGCGCAACGCTGTTCTGTTCCTATATAGGTGGAAGCAGTTCCGAACAAGGGAATGCTATCGCCGTATCCGGCAACAGTGTCTTTATCGCTGGGCAAACATCTTCCTCCGACTTCCCAACCACATCCGGCGCAGCCCAGAAAACTTACGGTGGTGGCACCCAGGACGCTTTCGCTTTCGCCGCCAGCGGTCTATCTGCATCTCCCGCTTTGGTCTACTCGACCTATCTGGGAGGCTCCGATACAGATTCGGCTTTCTCGATTGCAGCCGCCACTGGTTCTCCGGGCAACGTCGTGGTGGCAGGCTCTACCAAGTCTTCACAGTTTCCCATCCAGGCTTCTCCAAGTTTTTCTGCTCAGGCCTGGCAGGTAGGCAGTCAGCCTGACGGTAATGGCGGAAACTTTGCCACGCCTCCAACAGCACCTCCAACTCTTGTCAATCTCCCGACTGCAGTCCCACAAGGCGACCAAGACGCTTTCGTGACGAGTTTATCTGCAAACGGTGGCCTCCTGTTCACTGACTTCCTGGGAGGAGACGCTAATACGTCAACATCAACAAGTGCGCAGACGCTTGCTTTGGATAGCCTGGACACGATTTATGTCACAGGAACTTCTACTGCGACTGGATTCACACCTACGACTGGCCGGGGGCAATTTCTAGGCGGAAGCGCCACTGAGGATCTGCCGGGCCAAGCTTCTTACACTGGCGTTAGCAATGTTTTTTTCGCCGAAATTGACCCTAGCGGTTTGTATTTACTTCAGGCGACGCTTGCTGGTGGTCCGGGAACCGATCTGCCGGGCGGCCTAAGTATTTCCGGTCCACTGGCGTCGGCTGGAGTCGCGTCGATCGTAGGAGTAACAACACCGCCCCTAAGCACTCAATTTCAAAACCCAGATTTGTTTCTCGCCGCCAGTCAATCGACATTGAATCCGGTGAATCCGCCGGGACCAGCCAAGAACGATATTACGGATTCCACGGCGTTTTTTGTCCAGGAGGCGCTCGCAGGTTTTTGCAGCATGCAACTCACAAAACAAGTGGGCACCACTCTGACTTTCAGCGGGCCGTGCGTCTCTGGCACTCAGAGCGGGACTGTATTTGCAACGGCTCCAAGTTCAGCCGCATCGATTGCCCCGATTACAGCACCGATTTCTGTCGCAGCAGAGGGTAATTCACTTGTTGGTACGGCCACGTTGAATTTGGGCCCTATCACCGGTAATCAATCATTTAATATCACCTTCGCGTTTTTACCCTTGGGTGCGATCGGAGGTGTTGGTACCTGTGCGATCACCGGTTCAGGAACCGGCATCAGCGGGTGCGGTATAACCACCAGCGGTGGCGGTGGTGGAACTTTATTCAACGTTTCCACCGGGACTTTGACTATTTCTCTTACGTGCACACCGGCTAGCAATTGCATACCAGTGGGCGGTAATAGCCCCAACTCGTATTATGTTTTGCCAGGCTCGCCTGTCACGCTCGGCGCAACTCTCACCAATAGCGATCCGAATACCGTGACATGGGGCGCAGTGAACACGCCACAAGGAACGTTGATTCCGCCTTCCGCGCCATCCACATCCGCGACGTTCACTCCGGGGCTCACCGGTGGACCGACAGTGATCACTGCTACCTCTGCGGCGGACGGCACCACCAAGGCAAATCTCACTCTCATTACGCTGGAAACCCCAACTCTGACGTTGGCAGTCAACAACACCGGCACGGTCAGCTATGGACAGACCATCACGGTGAACGTCGGAGCAACCGGCCTTTCGTCCATACCAACCGGCCCATTTACCTATGTGGTGGATGGCGGCACAAGCACGAACGGCACTCTAACCACGGGCGGCGTTGCCACGATTACCTTGTCTCAGTTAGGGGCTGGAAATCACGACATTAGAGTCATATTTCCAGGTAATTATCAGACAGGCGGCCTCTTCACAACCGCAACAAAGACTCTAAACTTTACCATCGCCCCGGCCACTCTGACGGTACAGGCTACGAATGCAAGCGTAGATTTCGGTCAGGATATCCCGGCACTGAGCTATACGATTACCGGCTTTCAATATGGAGACAGCCAGTCCACGATCGGTGGCGCGCCCACTGAGACGACGACGGCGACGAAGGGTTCGCCTGTTGGCCAGTATCCCATCACCATTACCCAAGGCACGCTAGGCACAAACTCTTCCGTGCAGAATTACACCTTCGTTTTTCAGAATGGCACATTGACTATCACTTCACTGGGGGCAGTTCCTCAGCCGCTTATCAGCCTGCCGTCCGGAACCTATACAGCGGCTCAGACCGTAACGATTACAGATTCGCTCACCGGGGCTACGATCTACTTCACTACGGATGGCTCGGCGCCGACAGCCAACTCGACCGTTTACGCCGGCCCCATCAGTGTTAGCAAATCGGAAACGATACAGGCAGTTGCTAACGCACCAGGGCACAGTCTAAGCGCCATCACGAGCGCAGTATATGTGCTCGCACCTCCGACGCTTTCGACCACATCGCTGGATTTCGGCAGCGTTGTGCAAGGACAGGCGAGTGCTTCTCAGGCTGTCACTCTGACCAATCAGGGTAAAAATGCGCTTGCTGGGGTTGGCGTTGCAATCACCGGAACTAATGCGGGTGATTTTACGGCTCAACCCGGATCAACGTGTGGCGGCAGTTTGCAAACAGGTGCCAGCTGCACGTTTACGATCACGTTTACTCCTTCCGGAACCGGAAGCAGGAGTGCGATCCTCACAGTCAGCTATACAGGAATTGGCACACCGCAAACCGTAACGCTCGTAGGATCAGGTGTTGGACCTGTGTCCATTGTGACGCCGCCCAGCCAGCTGGTTGCAGGCACAACATATCAGTTCATAGCGAGTGGGCCGGTCACCTGGACAGCAAGCGCCGGTACAATTACCAGCTCCGGCCTGTTTACCGCACCTAATCCTCCGCCGAATCCTCCTACGGTGACGATTACCGCCACTTCACTATCGAATCCTCAATTTTCGGTGACATCGCAGGTGACGATTTCCCCAGCACCGGCAATTACCGTGCCTACCGGGATCACTCTAGGAACTGGATCAACGACAAGCATTCCATTATCCATTAGCGCCGGAACCGGGGTTCCGGGAGAGCTGCTGGCGTTTGCCTGCACTCCAACTACACTGCCTACCGGGATTAGCTGCACATTTACTCCCAATCCGGTTGTAAATGCCAGCGGCGGAACTACCGTGACGCTAAATCTGGCTTCGACTCCGATCAATTCAATGGCTGCACAAAAAC
>Ga0206962_1180_pt1 | contig 19160 bp, 19 predicted proteins | sample Alteio_BWOrgHeat_27_FD_153241 | JGI IMG/M metagenome (GOLD analysis project Ga0206962, IMG submission 153241) | Enriched cells from forest soil in Barre Woods Harvard Forest LTER site, Petersham, Massachusetts, United States -... | ecosystem: Environmental > Terrestrial > Soil > Temperate forest >...
TCGCCTTATACACTAAAATATCGGCAGCCATGAGGACAGGGTAAGAATAAAGACCGAGCACGGCGTTATCACGCTGTTTGCCGGCTTTTTCCTTAAACTGCGTCATGCGGTTTAGCCACCCCAGGGGGGTATGGCAGGAAAGTATCCAGGCAAGCTCCGAATGCGCGGAAACTGACGACTGCGGGAAGATGGCGCTTTTTTTGGGGTCGATGCCGCAGGCGATATAGGCGGCAGCGGTTTCGCGCACATGCGCGCGCAGTTTTTCCGGCTCTTGCGGCACGGTGATGGCGTGCAGATCGGCGAGCATGAATAAGCATTCGTGGCTATCTTGCAGGCGCACCCAGTTGCGGATGGCGCCTAAGTAATTGCCTAGATGCAAATTGCCGGTCGGTTGGACGCCGGAAAGGATGCGGGTGTTGAGTGTAGTCATTGACGAAAATCCGTTAAATGATATAGCAAGGGTTATAAATGGCATTTCGCCTAATATTCAAGAGTATTCGCATGCCCCTTAAAACTCAGACCGTAGCCCTCAGCTCTTTCCCCTCCACCCGCATGCGCCGGACGCGGCTTTCGCCGTGGTGCCGCGAGTTGGTGGCGGAGCATCGGTTGCATGCGTCGGATTTGGTGTGGCCGATTTTTATTCAGGAAGGTAAAGCCACGGAAACGCCGGTATCTTCGATGCCGGGGGTAACGCGGGTGACGCTCGATATTTTGGTCGAACGGGCGAAACTGGCGGCTGAGGCGGGCATTGGCGCGATTGCGCTGTTTCCGATGATCGATGAAAAACTCAAAAGCCCCTATGGCGATGAGGCGCTGTTTCAGGATAATTTAATATGCCGGGCGATTCGCGAGATTAAGAACGCGGTGCCGCAGCTGGGCGTCATTGCCGATGTGGCGCTCGACCCCTATACCACACATGGGCAGGATGGGGTGGTGGAAAATGGGCAAGTGGCCAATGATTTGACTATTGAAATTCTCTGCAAACAGGCGGTGGTGCAGGCCAAGGCAGGATGCGATATCGTGGCGCCGTCGGATATGATGGATGGGCGCGTGGGGGCGATTCGCGCCGCACTCGATAAGGAGCATTTTTGCAATACGTTGATACTCGCCTATAGCGCTAAATACGCCTCAGCGTATTACGGGCCGTTTCGCGACGCGGTGGGGTCGGCGACTAATTTAGGCAAAGGCGGCAAGCGCGATTATCAGATGGACCCGGCTAACGGCGATGAAGCACTGCGCGAGATCGCTCTCGATATCAATGAAGGCGCCGATATGGTGATGGTCAAGCCCGGCATTAGTTATTTGGATATTGTCTACCGCGCCGCGAGCAGTTTTCACATTCCGGTGTTTGCCTATCAAGTCAGCGGCGAATATGCGATGATCAAAGCGGCAGCGGAAAAAGGCTGGATCGATGGCGATAGCGTCATGATGGAAAACCTCCTCGCCTTCCGCCGCGCCGGCGCGCGAGCAATTTTCACCTACGCGGCGCTCGATGTGGCAAGTGCGTTGAACCGCGCCTAAATAATACCATCATTCCCGCGCAGGCGGGAATGATGAGCGAAAACGGTTATAAATGCTGCCGAAAAAGTTGCTACCCGTTCTTAGGCAGCCACCAATCGTTCACCGGCCGACGATCGCACGGGCTACCTTCGGCACCCACGCAAGGGCTTTTAAGATCGGGTTCTTTGTTGGAGCAAGCAGTGAGAAATGTTAGTGCTAAACTGATAAGTACTATTCGTGCCATTCTATTCTCCATATGTATTTTATCAGTAGATATTATCTTAACGTAAGAATTTGGCAATAGTGCAGCACACCGTTTAATAACCGGCCTTATTGCTTTGGAGGGCGAATTCCTGTCATACCCATGATTTGCTGCCCAAGATCACTTGCGGTTTTAACAGCTTTAGTCGCATGATCCGCAGTTGATGCAGCATCGCCGAGCATTCTTCCGACTGAGCCCCCAGTGTTGCCACGACCGCCCGATGCCCGTCCACCGGCAACAGGATTGCTGGCTTCGCTGCCTGCGCCGCCGCCGGACATCCAATCGCCGATTCTTTCGGAGCCCATTCTGAGATCAGTAGAGGCATTGGAAATATCTTTGGCGATTTGGACGACGGTATCGTTAAATCGTCCGGCCAGGTCAGCGATGATCCATAAGGTAAGCGGTAGCATAATGCCCAAGGGATTCACCGGTTGACCGCAAGGAACATTGACGGGACCGTTGAAATCCCAAGATCCATCGAAGGGAACCCAATTGCCGCTGCTGCAATCTTGAATGGCGAAACGCCAGAACAGCCCTTCAAAAGGCGCGCCTTTCACAGCATCGGCCAGGGGCGTCCAACAGACGGGGGTTTGAAACACTTGATCGAGGCAAGCTTGGAATAAAACGGCGAAAAAGGAAAAGAAGGAGAAAAGGAAAATGGGTTGCAGACAAGAGTTGATGATTTGGTTGAGCCAACCATCAAATAAACTGCGCGTGCGGTTAAACAGGATGCACGGAATGAAAAGCGGGGCCAATGCAAACAAAAAGGTACGCATGACTAATGCCATCACATACACCCACATGGCATTCATCATGGCTTTAAGGAATGATCCGATGCTCATCAAGAAAACTAACCCAATACCGATACCGTACGGCCCCGTGGTAAAAGCGGCAATCATGGTGGCGGCCATTTTGGGTGAGATGACCATGGCGATGGCATAATCCATCGGCCCGAAAGGACCGCCTGTCGTATCCATTCCACCAATGGCGGCATTAGTGACGGCGTTGATGATATCGTCAACACCCCCACCGAAAAAGCCCGTCTGGTTTCCATTCGCGTCTATGCCGCCACCAAATATGTTGCTGAAAAGGAACCACGCATTGCTGCTTAACAATGTTGCTACTACACCAATTTTAGCTAAGCGTATCATCAAGTCAAATGCGGTGATTTGTACCATACCGAAGGTGAAAGCTAGGCCGTAAATTAGAATATAAAGTGTGGCCGCTGCTCGAATAGCGCCAACAACATTGGTGGTGTTTTGGATATTTTCAAACATAAGCGCGCCGATAGGTCGCAGTGTTGTATCAATTTCCATTTTAATGGTGGCAAACAGACCGGGCCGATCTATGGGGTATTGAATGTCGTAATCACTCGTATTGGTGCAGGTGCCAGACGGTATAGGCGGCGCTTGCGCCAGGGCTTCGTGTGTGGGCGGCAGCAAAAGCATGAGCAACAGTAGGCCGTTTAACAATAGCTTCATAATCTCTTACCTATCAATCCACCGACGATAGCACCCGCCACTCCACTAGCTTCACGGCCTGCCAATGATCGTGTTGCAGCAGCCCCCACTTGCCCACCTGCTGTACCGCCAAGCAAGGAGCCGCCCCCTATCTTTATATTTTCTTTGGTTTCAGCCATACGACTTGCAAAAGGTTTGCCCTGGATACTGATAGCGGCTGTCGCTCCGGCAATTTCATACGCTACTCCTGGGATTTTTTTAATCATACCGATTAAAACGGACGCGTATATCCATAAAGAAACAAAAGACAATAATACACGCACCATGTTGCTATCATTATTATTGCCAAAATTAACGCCCCAATAAGATAACAACCCAACCATCGCCCCATTGCTCGACTTAGGATCCATGGTTGTATTGGTGACTGGCGTGGAAGGAGGAGGCATACTGGAATTAGCGGAAATCGTATTACTCATTGCACGAGCAACATTAGGGTCGGTACGTTGCACCCAAGAATATGAGGTTTGTTTCTGCCTCGCATACGGCGAATAGGAATTAAGGCCATATGCATCGATATAGCCATTGGGATTGAGATCACTTAAAATATTGCCGATTTGCGCCTCAAATAAATTAAGTGTTAGTGATAAAAATCCAAATAAGAATGCCGGCACCAATATAGAGCCGATTACGCTGCTTAGCCACTTATTAAAATAACGTTCGGAATATTGGAAAAGCGCGAGCGGTATCATAAGGGGTGATATGATAATACATAATGAGAGCACTAAAACGGCTAACAAATACACATACACTAAATCGAGCGCAAATAAGATAAGCTTGAATAATGCAAGCAATCCCGATGATACGGCCATAATACCCGGTGTGCCTGCAAATAAAGATGCGCCGAGCATGGCCAATACGCCATGGAACAATTCGCGGTTATGGTTATCTGAAGCATCAAATCCGAAAATGGCTCCCAGATATGCATCGACCTGCCCCCAGGGCGTCCAACCGCCGGCGGTAATGTTTGCCACCTCATCCAAGATGGCATAAGGAATATTGGCAAGCCCGCCTAAATTGTAAAAGAAAAAGTTGATCACCGCCAAGCGCAACATCAATATCGCCGTTTTGGCGGTAATATCCGTTTCTCCACCTAATATCTTAATACCGTGAACAGCAATCGCATAAACAGATACGGAAGCTACTACCAACGCCATATAATTGGATACACTGTTGAGTATTACATAAGTGGCAGTTCGTATCGAGCCATCTACGCAGGCGATAAAGTTCGTGGTAATCGCGTTAGTAATACCAACCGTGGTACAATCGGCAAAGGCATCCGAACATAACAACCCAGTAAATAGCAACGCATAAGCAAACCATGCTTCGCATATGTTATTCAACTTTATATGACGTAGGAATGGCATCATCAATTCCATGGACCTTTAATATTTTTAATCGCATCAGCCCCCGGAGGAGCCAAATTTCCTGCCCCCAATGTTTTAGCATTCAAAGAACTGTCGCCGACAATGCTACTGCCCATCGCCAAGCCCGACCCTAGGAATGGCAACACGTCAAGCATTTGTAAGAAAATATAAGCAACTAAGAACGCCATAACTGCGGACTTAAGTACATCAAGAAGATAGTTATTAGTGTCGACGTCTGCATTGCCAGTATAATAGGCTGGATTGCCAGTTTGGCTATGAATATTAGAACGTACTGCATCCCAATCGATAGCACGCACGGGTATATCCACTCCCATGTAACTCGGGTGTGCCCCGCTATTAGTAATCCCCATAGCAGAGAAAAAATCTTGCTGCATTTTGTAGGTTAGGCCACCGGAAGTTACGGTAGTAGTAAGGGGTATTGGAGCGGTAGTGGCGAGTTTGCCGGGAGCACCATAATCGGGTGCAGTCTGGGGTGGCAATGCTTGTTGTGGATCCATGGTCACAGCCGTAGATCCGAATGATTTATTAGCATACATTCCATTACTATACATCCATCGCCCAATGCCGCCTTGATCCATAAAAGTTGGATCATCAACGGCATTTCCCACCAATACGCGTGTCAATGAATTTTGACCTGTAAAAATAACGATATCAAAGGCCGAAAGCAGCATGCCCAAATAAGCGACGATGATAATCGGCTGCAGCATGAAACCGCCTAGCGCTTTCGTCCAATTTACGAAATAGGATTTAGTAGCGTTGAATAGCAAAGTAGGAATAAAGAATGGTGCGATAATGATACATAAAGCAACGCCTAAATAGGCGGTAATATACATATAAAGTACACGTACGACGGCCCATAACAATTGAACAATCAAATAAAATCCAATCATACCGATGGTAATGCCTAGGCCTTTAGAAACCAAACAGGCAAACAAAAACCCCATAATGCCAAACTCTATACTAGATCCGCTAGTATCCGCCGACAAGATACCGCCTAGCAGCATCTCGCCCGTGCAATCGAGAAAATCCCATATTTCAAGCGCAGTGTTGACATCGGCCGGATTGGTCCAGTTGAGGCAACTTTGATAATAGGTAAAAGAAGTGCCTTGCAGCGCGTAAAGACTCACCATCGTTACCATATCATCCATCATATCGAGTAACATCGGGAACACAGCAAAACTACCCGGATAATTGGGGTCATAACATAAATGACTCATGAAAAAAGACACGCCACCCAGCTTTGCGGCTAGCATGAGAGAATCCCTCCACATGGCAGTCGATCGACCCCCTACCATCAATGCACCCAAAAGCACAATCGATAAGACGCTAGCAGCCGCTACGGTATTTCCAAGAAATTGCACTACCGGCCCAACATAATTATTAGCAGCAGCTAAGAGTGTTTCCTTAATGCACGGCATGATTCTTCGTACCAGGCCGTAGTTATAAGGTAGCGACGGAGAATCCGTATTTGGACATACCACTTCCGCATGAAAATCGCGTATGTGCGCGCAATCGGGACCGGGACAGCTTGCGCCAGAAGTTGGATCATACATAACCAGCGTTGCAGGAAATCCGCTATTGGTATAAGAAACCCAAGTATTATCGGCCAGAGCCGGAAACGAAAAAACAAACAATAAGGGAAATAGCAGGAGGGCAAATATCCCCCTCACCTCTTTTAGCGCACGATACGCATGGCTATTTCGAATCTTTGCTAGCAAGTTTTTCTTTCTCCAATCTGACGCGTTCTTGGAACGGCTGCATCCAAGCTTCCGGCGCATCGCCTACTTCCGCGCGCACTTCATCTAGCATAGCCACCGTTTCAGCGCGCGCCGATAGGATGTTGATAACATCGTCCATACCGGATAAATCGATACGCGCGACAACGACGTCTTTTCCTTGTTTCACTAAGAAATAGCGGCTACCTGGATCAGTCGTTTTGAGCAGGTTGAACTCACGATCGGTGACCATGAATGCTTTTTTGTATTGCTCGTTGGCCTTAGGATTAGGCAAGAAAATCTGCGTCGCGGTTTGTTGAATCAATGTTTCACTGATCGAGCTATTGGTGGCATCCTCAACGCTTTGCGTTGCAAATACGACCATGCCGTTTAATTTACGTAAGGTTTTCAGCCAATCACGGATGCGGCCAGCAAATATTTTATTGTCGATTAGCGCCCAAGCTTCGTCGAGAATGATGATGGTTGGTGTGCCGTCAAGCGCTAAGTTGATGCGATGGAAAAGATACAACAGCGTTGGTGCCAAACTGATGCGCTCGTTCAATACTTCACCCATTTCAAATCCGAAGGCACTGCCGACACCAAAATCCACCACATCGGTTTCATTATCGAACAGGCCGGCATAGGCGCCGCCGCTATGCCACATTTTTAAACGTCCGGCGATACTGCCCGGCCCTTCTATGCCCAGAAATGGTGCAATATTACGCAGGATTCTATCTTTCTTAGCCAATTTATAATTACCGATCACCGCTTCGTTCAAACGTTCCTGATCCTCGGCTGTAAAAGGCTCATCATGCACGGTAACCATCGTTTGTAACCACTCGCCGATAAAGGTGCGGTTTTCGGGCGTATCTGGCAATTGCAGAGGATTGAAATGGCATTTCTCGCCTGGCTTGATTACGGTATATTTGCCACCGATCGCGCGGATAAAAATTTCAGCGCCGCGATCTTTATCGAAGAAGAATACGCGGCAATTAAATTTTTGCGCTTGCGCACACAGGAAGTTAAGCAGCACGGTTTTACCAGCGCCGGTTGGACCGATAATGGTGGAATGGCCAACATCGCGATTATGGAAATTGAAGAAATACGGTGTGCCCGATGAGGTATCGAACACAGTAACGGCATCGCCCCAATGATTGTTATTAATTTTTCCGGTCGGATAATTATGCAAGCTAGCAAAACCAGCGAGGTTCATCGTGCTAATATCGGCACCGCGGGCGATACAATCAAAATTCCCAGGCAATTGGGCCCAATAGGCTTGTTCCATGACGTATTTTTCGCGCACCGGATTCATGCCGAGATTGACGAGCTCGGCGATGGCTAGCGATAATACTTTTTCTAATTCTGGCAAGTTTTCTTCAAAACACATTACCGTCATATGGTGCGGACCGAACGCCACGTGACCGCTCATCGCCATGTCGAGTGCATCACTGATTTCAGCGATTTGCGAAATAGCCGCGTCTTCCGCCGCCATCATTCGACGCTGACGGATTTGCATGCGGTTAATATTCACGCTGCGATTGTGGAATTGGAAAGACTGCGAAATAATAAACTCAAACGGCAATTGTAAGAACCCGTCAAGCAAACCTGCGGCGGTGGCCGGGGAATATTCTTTGATACTAATCAGTCCTGCAAAACGTTTGCGCGGCGCACCGGATACTTCAATGGCGCGGCCGCCGAAATACAGGCGATAAATCGGCAAATAATGCGCCATGTTAGTGGCAGTAAAACGCATCGGCTGCGAAAAACCGCAATTGATGAGTTTAGCCAGAAATTCCATCGGCTCAGAAAATACGCCATGTTCATTTTCATAGGTCGTAAGTAGTCGCGCGCCATAGTCTTTGAACGTAGCGCATAGGCGGCTTACCGCTTCGGAGAGCTCTTTCTGCGCATCGCGCATGGATTCTATCTGAGCAATTTTATTGCCTGATTCGGAAGCTTTTTTCAAATAATGATGCACCTTGGCGGCACCTTTGGTGTCGGCCTTGCGCACAATGGTGATATAAATTTCGTTGATGTACGAGCTTTTAGAATGATGCTTTTCATGCCAAAGGTTATCAACGTATGTTGCAAATCCTGGCGGCTGCTTACCACCTGGATACGCGCTTTGGCGGCGACGGATGGTGTGAAACCATACAGCGAATGTACCGTCAGCCATGCTCTTGAGTAGCGAGTTGCGCACCAGTTTTTTCATATCGACATCTTCATCGTCCGCCGTTTCGAACGAGAAGCCGTCGATTTTTAGAATTTGGAGCATCTCATTTTTTTTGGTGAGCAGCGTTTCACGGTCCCAATGATATTGGTAGGGAATGAAAATGGCTTCGGATACTTCGTGATTCGAATAATAGGCTTTTTGTGTCCGGCGCCGCTTAACGTTGGCTTTCATCACCATAGTGTTTTACCTATTTTAATACGGGTCATAGGAATTGGTAAACCCGTGATAGCCGCGATTGACGCATTTATAGCCCTTGGCCATTTTAATCATAAAAAGTTCGATCGCACGCGGTTCTTTTAAGCAGATCAAAAAACCGATCAAATGCACCGTCGGCGTCACCATCAGCAAAATCTTGAAATTCGAGGTATTGATGAACACCAACATGCTTACAATCGCATTGATCACGAAATACATGTAACTCACCCCAAAAATCATGGTGGGGCGCGTTAGCCCTTGAAATAACGGATCCGAAGTAAGGCGGCCTGAAGACATGAAAACTCCTTTGACAGTGTTTACAATAGGTTGCTTAAGAAATGATGAACGATTGTCCCGAGAATACAGGATAGCACAGTTTTATTGCAGTTTTGTGACGGAATGGGCCGAAGGCGGAGATTTTAGCTTATCCACCAAATTGGGCCGTGATTCTTTCTACAACATCCGCCGGTGGGTTTTCACCCCAGCCGGAATCGATGATTTGGCCGTATTCGTCCAGATGCATTATTGAGGGCTTGGTTTTCATGGTTGTTGTGAAAATGGGCTGCTTCATTTTATCGACCAGCAGATAGTACCATGCCACCCTGCCCTTATCTTTTCCCCGTACCAGATACAATAGCTCGCTTTGCGACGTTTTAAGCTTTTCAGCGAAGGACATTAGGAACCCGATCTATCTCTATATCTTGGGAGCGAGGTTTAACGGACGGATCTTCTGTAGATGATGAGGGGGGAGAATCCAAACCTCTTCCTGCAAATTGGGTGGTAGTTCTAGCAAATTTCTCTTTAAGATCTTCAACTCTTGGTGCCTCTATTGCTGCTTGCATATGACTTTCCAAGGCAAGTGTCATTGCATCATTTAATGCCGCAGGATCTTTACGTAATGTGGCTGCTGCTCTGCTATTATCCACCCTTACCCTACGTGTAACTTCTGCAGCAGCAGCTTTTATAGCAAAATCTGTAATGCTATTATGCCCCGAACTCCAATTATTTTTTAGAGCTAATACCACCTCATCATAATCGCGGACTGAATCCTTCAGGCCGTTTACATAGGAAACCAATGCCCTTTCTTCGTCTGATAACCCATCTTTAGGGGCGCCTAAGGGGTTGTATCCATGTTTTACCCATTTCTCTTGGGCTCTTATAAATTCTAATGCTACCAGATCGATAATATCGTCTTTATTAGGCTGAGGAGATTTTGGTCTTGTCATATTTATCCCTTTATATTGCTTGATAATTATATCAAAAATCATAGCCCCCAATTGTTAAGTTTTAATTACAATTACCATTCTTGCACCATTTCTATAATTCGGGTATTGCTTGTCATCATTCGCAAGATGTTAGCAAAACAGGCTGTAATATATGAAGGTTTTAGTTCTCGGCTCTGGGCTTTTGGGGGTGGTTACGGCGTATGAGCTGGGCAAGCGCGGGTTTGAGGTTACGGTGCTGGAGCGCAATGCGGAGAGTGCGCGCGAAACCAGTTATGCTAATGGCGGGCAATTGAGTTATACGCATGCCGAGCCTTGGGCTAGCCGGGCGGTATTGGGTAAGCTTCTGAAATGGTTATTTAGGTCAGATGCGCCACTGGTATTTCATCCGCGGGCGGATTTGGATATGATCCGCTGGGGGGTTAAATTTCTTTCTAATTGCACGACGGCGCGTGCCAATATGAATTGCGTCAATCTCTTGCGGCTGGGGCTGTATAGCAAGGATACGTTTGATATTATCCGCCAGGAAACGGGGATTGTGTTTGATTTTTATAGCCGTGGCATTTTGCACATTTTTAGTACCGATCATGATTTTGATCATTCCAAAAAACAATATGAGTTCCAGGCGAAATTCGGATCTGAACATCGCGTATTGACGCGGGAGCAATGTTTGGCAATTGAGCCGTGCCTGGCGGCGACGTCGCGGACTATCGTTGGTGGAATTCATGCGATTCAGGATGAAATTGGCGATACGTATAATTTCTGTACCGCCTTGGCGAAAATCGCAGCAGAGCGTTACGGCGTGAAATTTGAATATGGCGTTACAATTAAAAAGCTACATGCGGAGAATAAGGTTATTACCCGCGTTACTACCGATAAGGGAGACCGATCGGCGGACGGGTATGTTATGGCAATGGGGTCGTATAGCCCAGTGTTGTTGAAACAGGTGGGAATCGACGTGCCGATTTACCCGATGAAGGGCTATAGCATTACCATCGACGCCGATGAATTCTGCCCGCAATCGAGTATTACCGATCAGTCGCACAAGGTGGTCTATAGCCGGGTGGGTACGCGTATGCGCATGGCGGGAACGGCGGAATTCGCCGGGTATAACACACGCATTAATGAAAAACGCATTCGGCCGATGGTAAGGGCGGGGAAGGAATTATTCCCACAGGCCAATTGGAATCAAGAGATTCACAAATGGGCGTGCCTTAGGCCGTCGACACCGGACGGACCGCCAATTATGGGACGCACGCCGCTATCCAACTTGTTTCTCAATACTGGGCATGGCACGCTCGGCTGGACGCAAGCGGCGGGTAGCGCTGTTATCCTTGCCGATCTTATGCAAGGCAAGCCCCCTGGAATATTGCTTAATGGATTTACCCTAGAAAGGTTCATGTAATGCTGGATAAACATCTCTTCTATGATTGGCTTGGGCTGAACGAAACGATTTTTAAATGGGTCAATAGTATCCATGAGGAAACTTATGACATGGTTATGATTTTGCTCAGCCAGTTAGCTGACAAACATAACTTACCTTACTATCTTGTCGCATTGGTGTTGTGGGCATTTGGCAATTTTATCGCCAAGAAAATTTCCTCCACCGGCGGGGCCAATCAATATCTGATTATGTGGATGGGAGCGTTGCTGGTGTTAGTGGCGAGCTTTGGCGTCGATAAGCTGGTGGTCGATGGGATTAAGGAGGAATTTGCTTACCCGCGGCCTTATGAGGCGCTCGGTCCCCAGGACGTGCATGTGCTTGAATATGGCAATAGCCGCGAAAACCAAAGCCATCGTAGTTTCCCCAGCGGCCATGTATCGATGATCACCATTATAGTGATCGGATTATGGCCAGTGCTTTCTATTACGTTTCGTAAGGCGGGGCTGTTGCTTATTCTGCTTGTGGCGTGGTCGCGTATGGCGATGGGGATGCATTTTCCGGCAGATGTGTTAGCGGGGTTCCTGATTAGTTTGGTGATCACGCTTATTGTTCGCAGTATTATTTATAGAATTTTGCTCGCGTGTCGCATTCGATGTTAGAACCGGATATTCTGCATTTCGATATTCCGGGTGGCGATCGTCGCTTGGCCTGTTATCGTTGGGGGGATGCGAAGGCGGCGCGCACGGTGATCTGCGTGCATGGACTCACACGCAATGGCCGGGATTTTGATTTTCTGGCTGAACGGCTGGCGCAAGATTACCAGGTGCTATGCCCTGATATGGCCGGGCGCGGGCAAAGCCAATGGCTCAAGGATGGAAGCTTATATACCAATAACACGTATATTGCCGATGTTATGTATATGCTCGGCAAGCTGAGCCTTACGCGCGTACACTGGGTTGGCACGTCGATGGGCGGGATTATGGGGATGATGGCGCCAAGCGTGCTGCCGGGGCTAATTGATGCGCTGGTGCTTAATGATGTGGGGTGCTTGATTCCAGCTAGCGGGTTGGCGCGCATACGTGAGATTGCCGATTTACCTACCAGCTATGCGAGCCGCGCCGAGGCCGAGACAGCGTTTCGCGGGCGGTGCAAGTATTTTGGTATTGAGGGGGAAGCGCAGTGGCGGCATCTGCTGAAGTATGGTGTCGAAGAGCGCGATGGGCGTTTTGCTTTTACGTATGACCCGGCTATTTTCTCGGCGGGATTTTCTAAGGATACACCGCTTACGGATATTAGTTTGTGGCCCTTGTGGGAGGCGGTAAAGCCGATTCCGACTTTGCTTATTCGAGGCGCTGAGTCGGATATTTTACCGCGTGAAACGGCGGTGGAAATGCAAGCGCGGCATCCTGATTTGACATTGCATGAAATAATAGGCGTGGGGCATGCGCCGGCGCTGATGGATGAAAAACAGATCACCCTGATTCAAGATTGGCTGCGCGCTAGAAATTAGACCGGGCAGGTCTGCAGAAGCGTTTTGCTTAATGTGCTTAGGGCGAAGCTCAGAGAAAAAAGCACGATCGCAAACGTCATGGTGTATTGAATGCGTTTTGGGCTGCCGTACATAAAATCGGCGGCGAGTTTTGAAAAATTTTCCGCGGAATGAAGCGCGGCTTTAAAAGGATTTTGTTCGGGGTAAGGTATTGCGATGGCCTTGGGCATGGCATTCTCCTTAAATATATGTGCAGTTGTTACTGTAGCAAATTTTTAAGGGCTTGTTAATAAAAAAACGCACCGCAAACCCCGGAAAGGGCCTGGATGCGTTTTTTCGGAAATGACAAAAGAACGTTAGTCGTTACGTTCGGATTGCTTACGAGCCAGTTTGCGCGCTCTGCGCTGCGCTTCTGCTGCTTCGCGGACGCGGGCTTCGGAGGGTTTTTCGTAGTGGCGGCGCATCTTCATTTCACGGAAGAGTCCTTCGCGTTGCATCTTTTTCTTAAGTGCACGCAGTGCCTGATCGACGTTGTTGTCGCGTACGATTACTTCTACCAAAGGAAATATACCCCCTTCCGGATATGCGGTTCGTTGTTAATTGGTCTATCATAGTAGCGTGCCGCTTGGTGCTTGTAAAGCGCCGTTTCGAGGCCCTAGCTGCTCGTTTGGGGCGGCTATTATGCTCTTTATTGGCTGCTTGAAGCCGCTTGGAACCGATTGGAAACCTGATATTATAATACGTTACCCCTTTTCCGCCCTTCATTTTTGGCCTTTGTCTTGACCTTTTTTGACATTTCTTGCTCTTTTATACACCACCATGCGACTTAATTTCATTATAGATACAAACCTATATCCCCGGAAGAGGTTATTTATCAGCGTTGACGAGGTTCCAATGGGTTAGCGCCGATAGCTGATTATTTCTTTATGCATTTATCATCAATTTGTCACACAAAAAACCAGATAACTGCGCTATAGTTAATCCCATAGCCAGAGCCATTGACAGAGGGTTTTTGCATGCCAGATCTAACAGAAGCAGATCTCAATAAAGTGAGATCAGAGATATCCAAAGCGTTCGGTGTTTCGCCCGATAATATGAAAATTAGGCCAAATCCTGACGATAATAATGCGTTGCATATTATTATTCTTAAAAATGATGGAACGCTCACTAGTTTTAGGGCCGCTGATATTATGGTTTATCATAAAGATAGCGATAGCTGGACTGTCGATCCGCAATCTCTAGCAGACATGGTTTCTAGGAAGCAATATGCGCCTCCTCCCGATCCCTCCGCTCAACCGCAAGAACAGCTGGATGCGGCCTTGCGCAATTACAATCAGGCGCTAAAGAATTATTCGCTGAGTTCTGGCGGCAAGTTATCTATGGCTGAAACGTTCCAAGATTCTGATCAACATTCCGAAATAGGCGCCATCGAAGCCTATTATGCGAAGCATCATGGCGAAATCGCAGCTGAAATAAAGCGCTTAGAAGCGTCGCAAAAAGTGATTGAAAAAGGCAGGGCGAATGCATTTGAGATTTTAGAAGTCAATGCCGAGCAAACACACCTAAAAAATGTGGAAAAAGACGCAACGCCTCGCCCCATTAACTTTGCTGAGGTCGGCAATAGCTGGCTTGCCCGCGCAGCTGAAATAGAAAAAGAAATCAAAGGTAACCATGGTCAACTAACGGCGAAAACGCAGGAAGAAATACATAAAACCCTAACGGCGATGGCAACCGATACGCGAGAACACCACAATATTGGGAATTTGATTCCTAAGGATACGACCAATCTTAAAGCGGCCGATGAGCCGGAAAAAAGCGTCTAAACCATTATCACCACGTCTTTTACCGCATGGCAACTCGTGCCGTGGCAGGGTTGGAAGCGCAGCATCGCTTTGATGGGTTCGCGTTTTAGCATGCGGATGCGCGCGGATAGGGTGATGAGGCCTTCATATTGTAATAATATTTGGTTTTCACTGCCGGTGCGGCGTAAGGGTTCGGGATAAATGATATCGATGAGTTCGATACCCTCGCCTTGTATGTCGAGTTGGGTGGGGATGAGGAAGGATTGATTGACGCGGTGGGCGTTGATGTGCCAGCCGTCTTTAATGTCGAGGGTGATGAGGATTTCGCACGCGCTGCCAGGCATGGGATCGGCGGGGAAAAGCGAGGCGGTGACGGTGATGGCTTCGTCGGTGGTAGTGTCGGCTGAAGACTGATTTTCTGTAAAAGTGCGGAGTGTACCCTCACCCCTGCCCTCTCCCTGGAAGGGAGAGGGAGTAAGGCCTAGTGCTGCATGCATCATGGTGGCGAACTCGACGGAAATAGCGGCGTTTCCTTGTACGAAAAAGGTGATGAGTGCATTGGCACGGTCGAGATATTTGCTTTCCTCGGTAATAGTATGCAGGTCGATTAAATTATGCAGCATGGTGGCGTTGGCACCGGGGATCGAGGAATCGTCGCCGCTTTTGATGCGAAATAACCGGTCGTCGGCGGGTTGGGTGTAGAAATACCCCTGCCCGGTATCGGAAAATAATTCTTCGGCGCGTTCCATTAGCGATTTGGCGGCATCGAGCAAGCTTTGCTCGGGCGTGACGCGCCATAGGCTGATCAAGCCCTTGGTGAGGAAGGCGTAATCTTCGAGCGTTGCATCGAGATAGGCATGGCCGCCGGCGTGGATGCGTTTTAAGTTTCCGTCATTATCGATAGCGTGTTCAAGTAGGAAATCGGCGGCTTCACGGGCGCGGGCGGTGTAGCTTGGGCGATTGAACACTTTGGCGGCATGGGCGAAGGCATCGATCATCAGGCCGTTCCAGCTGACGAGGATTTTATCGTCAATGCGCGGCGCGGGGCGTTTGTTGCGAATGGTGAGCATTTTATTCATGATGCTTGCCGACATGGCGGCGAGTTGCACGTAAGGCATGCCGTGTTCACGGGCGGCGAGGTCTAGGGATTTGCGGGCGATGAGCACTTGGCCGTCGACATGTTTGTGGCCGGGAAATTGCGGGATATCAGCGAGTGCGTAGAAGGTGGTGAGGAAGGTGATTTCATCTGGGGTGAGTATCGCGTTTAATTCGTCGGCCGTCCACGCATAGTGCGCGCCTTCGACGCCATCGGTTTCGGCGTCGATTGCGGCGTAAAACCCGCCATTGCCCGAGGTCATCGGGCCACCGACGAAATCGAGGATGCTTTTAGCGATATCGGCGAAATAGGGATTACCGGTGAGGCGCGCTGCGTCGGTATAGAGGCGTGCGAGTTGCGCTTGGTTGTAGAGCATTTTTTCGAAATGCGGGATGTACCACTCTTTGTCGACAGCGTAGCGATGAAACCCACAACCCACCTGGTCTTGCAAGCCACCGGCGGCCATTTTAGCAAGCGAATGAGTGACCATGTCGAGGGCTTCGATATTGTGTGTGGATTCGTAGTAGCCGAGCAGAAATTGCAGGTAGCATTCATGCGGGAATTTGGGCGCTTGGAAAAAGCCGCCGGCGCGGTTGTCGTAATATTTTTTATAGAGCTGGAATAGTTTTTCTACTTGCGTTGCAATCGTTGTTTCCGGCGAATTCGCAATTTTTTGATGCACCAGGTAAGGCTGCATATCTTGAGTGAGTTTTTCGGCGATGCGCTGCACTTCGGAAGGTTGCGACGCCCACACATAATTGATCCATTCGAGCAGGCGAGGAAACGACGGCTGACGCTTGGATTCATCGGCCGCATAGGTGCCGCCGGCGTAAAATGGTTTGAGATCGGGCGTGAGGAACACGTTGTTCGGCCAGCCGCCTTCTTGCTTGAGCAATTGGCGAGCGATCATGTAGATCTCGTCGAGCTCGGGGTGCTCTTCGCGATCGACTTTGATGTTTATGTAACTGCGGTTCATTTGCGCGGCGATCGAGACATTTTCAAATATTTCGCGTTCCATCACATGGCACCAATAGCAAGACGAATAACCGACCGAGAGGAAAATCGGCTTGTTTTCCGCGCGCGCGCGATCGATCGCTTCTTTGCCCCACGGATACCAAAACACCGGATTATGCGCATGGCCGCGAAGATACGGGCTTGGCGAATGCACCAACAAATTGGTGAAGAGCGGATTATTTTCAATGGGCTGCATGATCTTCTTTCGCTTTGAGGAGCGATAAGCCCCAATCGATATTGGATAGAATATCGTAGTGGCTGGCTAGGCCATGTTCTTTGAACTGCTCAAGTGTCATCCAACTGCGCGCTTCCGTAGTTTTTTCTACTTCTTTTTCTAGGATGTGAGCTTTATCATGCGCCTTGATTTCAACTGCGAATAAATGCATGCGATTCATTTTACCAACGGTAGTCGCGGATGGAAATTCATAGGGGCCGAGATCGATCATATGCTTTATATCATCTGGTTTTAAACCCAACTCTTCAGCACCTTCGCGCAATGCGGTGACGGCAAGCGGTTCTTTTGGTCCTTTCGGATCTTCCCCCATTTTTATATCCGTGAAGTGATGGGGCGAATCTTGATATTGGCGCGTGCCTTTGCAAATTTGGAACGTTGTTTCATCATGCTTGGGCCTAGGTTTCATGACGAGATATTCTACCGATCCCTTAGGAGAGCGGACAAACGGAACCACGCCCGCCTTGAGAGTGCATTGATCGGCCATCGTGGCGGGCGCTATCGCCGTTTGAACGCTCTTTCGTTGCAGGAATTCATCTATTAAGGTACGTATGGTCATGTTAATCATATAACGCTAAAAACGACTTCAGGAAAACCCTATTTTGCAGACGAAAATAGATAATAATATCATAGCTCTAGCCCATAAAATGGCCGATGCTGCCGGGGAAATCTTGCGCCAGGCCTATCGCAAGCCGATTACGGTGGATCAAAAAAGCGACGCTAGCCCAGTGACGCTCGCCGATCGTGAGGTTGAGGCGGCGATGCGTGCGCTTATTGAGTCGCACTATCCCGAACATGGCATTATCGGCGAGGAATATGGCAATGTACGCGAAAATTCGCCTTATCAATGGGTGCTCGACCCGATTGATGGCACGCGGTCGTTTATCGCCGGATATCCGCTATTTACGACGCTGATTGCGCTGGCATATGAGGGCGTTCCGCTGCTTGGCCTTATCGATCAGCCGATTTTGAAAGAGCGTTGGATTGGGGTTTCGGGCGTCAATACGGCGCTTGCCACCAACACAAAAACCATGCTTTCACAAGCATTGCTTAACACCACTTCAACGGATTATTTTACCGCGGAACAAGCAAATCTATTTAAAAACCTAAAAGCAAAATGCGCCAATACCGCGCTAGGCGGTGATGCGTACGCCTATGCGATGCTAGCAAACGGACGGATAGATATTATCGTCGATGGCGGAATGAAACCATATGATTTTTGTGCGCTGAAACCGGTGATTGAAAGCATGGGCGGAGTGATTACCGATTGGACGGGGAAACCGCTTACCACTATGTCTGACGGAAGCGTACTTGCTGCTGCCAATAGTGATTTGCATAAATCGGCATTAGCGTTTTTAAGGGTTTAGCTTAATCCTCGAGCAACTACTTCGGCAAACTCTGGTTCAAGAACACTCAGGTTTTTGGTATAATTCTTTGAATGCTTTAAGTAACTCTAGGGTTGCATGACTGCTATTGGCGGGTAATTGCGTATCTTGCAATCGCTGCAAGTTTTTTTCAGGATCTAATTCAGCAACTAATATATCCATAAAACCAGGCTGATGCTTTTTTTTTAAATCTGTAGTGGGGTTAACATCAATACCTATAAAAAGAAAATTATTTAAGGCACCTACCGCATTCAACCAATTTCTCACCTTGTCTTTATCTAATACCCCATGATCTTCAGATAAAGTCCTTTCATAACTTTTTTGTATTGCATCGAAAGCACATTGATTAGCCGTTTGTATATTCTGTGCATGCATAAAGAGCTCATAGCTTATTGAGCTTCTAGTAATAAGCTATAAAAGTTAACACATCAATAACTTAGCCATTAACCAAGGATATAAGCGCTGTCCGTAGCGCTTGCGATGTTGCAAAATCATGCGATCCGCCTTACACCAGGATGCTTCGGCAGCAGGACTTAATGTTAAGGATATCAGGCGGATAAGTTCGCTTCTAGCGGGCGGTAATTCAGGGTAACTATTGCGATATTGTTCTATGACCGGCATCAGTACATCTTTGGGCAATTGGCCTGAGGAAATAATTGGGAAAAGCGCTTCGAGCACCGGGTGGCCTTGTGGTTGGTAGCCGGTATATAACACTTCGATATGTT
>Ga0206962_1181_pt1 | contig 19079 bp, 16 predicted proteins | sample Alteio_BWOrgHeat_27_FD_153241 | JGI IMG/M metagenome (GOLD analysis project Ga0206962, IMG submission 153241) | Enriched cells from forest soil in Barre Woods Harvard Forest LTER site, Petersham, Massachusetts, United States -... | ecosystem: Environmental > Terrestrial > Soil > Temperate forest >...
CAACGTTATCTAAAATATAGATGTACCCTGCAGTAAAAGAAGTTGAACCTGGAACAGATTACACACTGATCCTTACGTTTTCCAATGGGGATGTTCGAAAATTTGACATGAAACCCTATCTCGGAAGAGGGGTGTTTCAAGAATTGAAAGATGTTTCCCGATTCAATACCGTCCGGATCAGCTTCGATTCTATAGAATGGGACAATGAGGCTGATATGGACCCCGAAGTACTATACAAGTATAGCGAGAACATGTTGCCATTGGGCGATAGCCGAAAAGCATCCTGAGAATATGGTTTGATAAAAGTGTTGGGGCTTTATTGGGTGCCATCCCCTTGGAAGACATGGATGTACCGATACACCCAGCCCGCCAAGAACTGATCGTAAACCCGGAACATCCTTATTTTGCGCAGTTGAAGATGAAGTAGGGGTAGATTTATTGGCCGGAGGCCGGGGATACATAGTCTCGCGGGACGCGAGCCAAGGCGAGGGGGGGACGCGAGCCCGGGCTGGTAATGACGCTGTTATAACATTCGAGCCAATTAGGGGTCCAGTATCCACTTTATCTCGATTGTTTATTACAATGTTTATGAAAGCCCTAATCATAGAATATCTACCAAGACCAAAGCTCCAAGTAAAGTACTACGAATATTGATTTTGAGACACTTATACTATATTTGGCCTATTGGAGTGTTTTGAGGGCCACATCGGGAAAGAATAAATTTGCTCTTTTACCACTATATTTGAAGATAAAAGATACCTAAAGATATGGTTACGGCAAAAAAAATTAGAGGCTATAGAAAAAGAAACATTTGATGAGGACGACAGCAACGTTTTGCCTCCTTCCGATATTATAGCTTACAATGAATTAAGGTCATGTGCTGATCTTTTTAGAATGTACAAAAGCAAGGTTTTGGAAATTCACCCCGAATTCCAACGGGAGATTGTATGGCCTGAGGCAGCGCAAACTAGATTAATTGATTCATTAATGAAACAATTACCAATTCCAAGTATGTGCTTCAGTCTAGATTTCAAAACTCAAAAATGGCAAGTTATTGACGGATTACAACGTATTTCTACAATTATTAAGTTCTTGAATGATGAAAACTGGCGACTTTCTAAGCTGTCGGATGTAGATGTTCGCATAAGCGGCAGGAGCGTACTAGAGATAAAGGAAATCGAAGAAGGAAAATTATATCAAATGGTTGAAAACTTAACAATTCCAGTCACTGTTCTAAGATGTGACTATACTCGCCCACAACACACGAATTACCTCTTCACTATTTTCCATAGACTAAATACTGGGGGATTAAAATTAACAAATCAAGAAATCCGTAATGCGATATATAATGGGCCGTTAAATGATCTGCTAAAAGAGTGTAACAATAAAATAGAGTGGCGAACTCTAATAGGAATTAAGAGCAATGTTAAATATAGATTTGCTAAAGAGGAGCTTATTTTGCGATTTTTTGCTTTTTTTGATCGACTTGAAACTTATCAAGGGACGCTTTCAAAGTTTTTGAATGATTATATGGAAACAAATAAAAATATTTCAGGTATTTCACTTTCGAATAAGAGGGCACTATTTAATTCTACGATAGAAATATTACTTAATTTAGGGAAATTCAAATTAAGTAATGTAGGAACTACTGTTATTGAGGCATTAATGTATGGAGTAGCCAAAAACTTGGATAGTTTAGCTAATGCCAGTAGCGCTAGATTACAAGCACTATACCTTGAATTAACTAATGATTCTAATTTCGCCTTAGAGAATTTAGTGGAAAATATTTCGGCTAAAACAAAAGTAATTAACCGATTAAATGCTGCACAAGTAATATTTTCACGAGCATAATCTTTTCATTCATGATTGTTAAATCCAATATTTTAAGAAACCTTAGGCAATTAGATAAACTTTATAATGCGGAAAGAAGTCCAAAGAAAGCTCAATTTTATTCAAAATTAGCGATTCTAGAATTATGCGGTTGGACTGAAGAAGCTATGGACATTATAATATTTGATTGCTGCTCTAAATTTATATCTGATCCTTTAAATATTAGGTATGTAAATGATAACATTATAAAAAAAACTTGGGGCTTTGAATATAATACATACTTTCGAGATCGAATGGTTATGAAAATGGTGGGCATTATTTACTTAGAAAAGATTGAATCTAGGGTAAATTTATCAAAATTTATTAAATTGAAGGCTGCATTATCTAAGCTACATCTTGAACGGAACGCTCAGGCACATACATATCTAAAAGGAACTACGCCTACAATAAGCGCTCCATCTTTAACTATGAGTACCTTTATGGATGTATATGAGGGTTTAAAGGATTATTCAAAGTGCATCATGAGAATTAAGGTTAAATAGGAAGTTGTTTTTCAACAACCCCTTCCCAAAGGGTTACACCAGGTTTACACTTTTGGGGTATTTTCGCTAAGTGTAAACAGTTAATATATTGATTACAAATGTTTTAATACTTAATGCACACCTAAAAAGTATAACCCCATGTAAACCCACTCCCTGCCGCTGCGGCCAGCATTTGCCTTTGGTAGTTCTTTACAACCCTCCCCATTTTTTCTTATATTTGATTCTCACTAAAGCCGCAAGCCATGAAAAGGAGCATTTTTATTGGGTTGATCTTACTGTTGGGCGATGCCTACCTGCACGGGCAAGGGATAAAGTTCTTTGAAGGGACCTTTGACCAGGCCAAGGCCGAGGCCAAAAAGCAAAACAAGTACCTGTTTGTGGATTGCTACTCCAAATACTGCGGCCCCTGCCATGAAATGGAGCGCGATGTATTCCCCAAACAGGAGGTGGGCGACTACTACAATGCCCATTTTATCTGCCTGAAATATGATATTGACCATGAACAATACGGCAAAAAGCTGGCAGAGACCTATCATGTGTCAGCCGTCCCTTCCTATCTGTACCTGGATGCCGATGGCAAAGTGGTGAACCGGATAGAGGCCACCCGGCGGGCCAAGCAATTCATTGCAAGTGCAAAAGAGACCTTCGATGAGCAAAACAACCTTATCGGCCTGATCAAACGCTTCGAAGGAGGGGAGCATGATACGGCTTTCCTCATCAAGTTTATTGATGCGACTGCCAAAGTGGACCAACCAGAATGCGAAAAGGCGCTGGCATTGTATTGGGATGCCATACCCATGGAAGATCTATGGAAAACACCCGTTTGTGCCCGGTTCATGAATGCGGAGAAGGATATCCATTCCAAGCCTTATAAGTACCTGTACGCCCATTATGACCAGTACCTCGAAACCTATGTCAAACATTGGGACTTCAGCGTATATGGTGAAATGGCGGAGGTGGCACGGGAATCCATGATTGACCAGCTCTATTCCAAGGCAGCCCAAGCCATCACAAAGGCGGCTGATGACCATGACAGCAACCTATTCAACGAGGCTAAGCGGATCGCGTTTATGTCCAAATTCCGGGAGCCGAAATACGAGGCGTGTATCTTTGAGATAAAGTATTACAAATGGACGGGCCACTGGGACACCTTCTTTCAGGATGCTGACAATTTTCTGGGCCAATATGCCAAGGACAGCGAGTATTACCTATACACCAACTTCGTGAACCAGATATTGGACAATCGGGTACAGGATATCAGGGTGTTGAACATAGCAGTCAGCTATGCGGAAACAGCTATCTCCCATGGCAAGGCATCCGATAACCTTGACCCGTACGCCCGTGTATTGTACATGCTAAAAAGATACCCAGAAGCTGCCAAAGCCGCAGCAGAAGCCATAGAACTGGCAAAACAGGAAAAGGAAGACTACCAAAATACCGCAGAACTGTTGGAGGATATCAACAAGAGCATGAAAGGGAAGGACTGAGGTTTTGGAGATCATGTGGGCATGTATGGGTTCAAAATTTTGAATCCCTGGCCGGAACCATTTTGTATTTGAGGTGCGTTGATTGGTCTTTCCCAAAATAGACCTCTCCAAAGTCGAGGAAGCCGGAGAAGTCAGTGTAGTAGGAATTCACCAACTCACTCCCGATAAACCGGGACAAGCAACTCACAAACTCACTCCCGATAAACCGGGACAAGCACCTCACCAACTCTCTCCCGATAAACCGGGACAAGCAACTCACAAACTCACTCCCGATAAACCGGGACAAGCACCTCACCAACTCACTATCTTCACCAAATGGCGTCCCCTTCCAGCACTTCCAAGACATGGCCGTCCGGGTCTTCGAAGTAAAAGGATCGGCCGTTTTTCCATTGGTGTTCGTGGGTAATGGTGATGCCTTTGGAGATCAGTTCCTGTTTGCAGGGTTCGTAGTCGGCAGCATCCGTTTCAAAAGCAAAATGTACCCGCCCCGATCCATCATGGGATGGGAGGGCCGTTTGAGTGGCTGAAGCTTCCGGGTTAAAAATGAGCAGCACGGAACTGCCCGCACGGAAAAACACATATCTGCCTTTCTCCTTGCCTATCATTTCCAGGCCCAGGATGGTGGTATAGAATTGCTCTGCGCGGTCAAGTTGGGTCGTGTAGAGGCAGGTTTCTTTTATTTGGGTAAATTTCATGGCGTCAGTAGATTATCTTCGAGCAAATTAGCAAATTTGGTTCGTTTATTGGGCTTTCTAAAATAGACCTCTCCAAAGTCGAGGAAGCCGTAGAAGTCAGTGTAGTAGGAATTCACCAACTCACTCCCGATAAACCAGGACAAGCAACTCACTTACTCACCAACTCACTCCCGATAAACCGGGACAAGCAACTCACCAATTCACCAACTCACAAACTCACTACCTCACTATCTTCACCATCTCACCACCTCACCAACTCACTTACTTCCTATCCGCATCACCTTCCCCTCCCCGATCACAAATACCTGGTCTGCCTTTTTTGGCTGGATGGCATATAGGCCCGTGAAGGCACCAAATGCGGGCAAGAGTGCCTGGTTTTCGCCGAAATAGAAGCAAGGCAGGCTCAAATGTTGCCTACCAAGCCCGCTGAAGTGGACGCCGGGGTGTATATGGCCCGAAAAATAGTACTTGCTGGTATCGGGCTCCTCCATAGGGTCGTGGACAAACACAAAAGGGGCCTTGGTCACCGCTATGGGATATACTTTGATCCCGGCGCGCTTGTAGTAGGCGGCGGGCAAGATATCATGGTTGCCGCGTACGAGTTCCTTCTTTAGGGCCGGGTATTTTTCCAGCCATTGCTGCAGCAGGTCAAATTCCTGGTTGATATGGCTATGGAAAAGATCTCCCAAGAAACAAATGGTATCCGGGTGGTATTGGTCCACGAGATGCGTGAGGCAATCCAAGTCCTTTTGTAGCACCTTAGTGGGTATGGGTATGCCGGACTTGCGGAAATGGCTCGCCTTGCCCAAATGCAGGTCAGATAGCAGCAAGGTCTTTTTATCTTCCCAAAATATGGCCTTTTGGGGCAACAAGTGCAGCACTTGTTCTTTGATCTCAAATATCTCAGCGTGTGTTTTCATCGTGTACCGTACTGCAAATCTCGAAAATAAATTGCCGTTCCAGCATCACGGTCTTGGTAAACCGTACAATAAATTGATACCCCTCCCCTGCCGCGATATCTTTCACTGCCTCTATATCGGCCTCATCGGATATCACCATGTACACGTGCGAGCCGGGATGGATATAACCCCCCAAGCCGGCAAAGAGCAATTGGAAATATTCATGATTTTGGCCCGCGTACCAGGCAAATTCATGCTCATGGTTGGGTTTCCCCTTGTAGTAAGGCGGATTTACCACTGTATAATCGAAAGCCTGTTGTGGTATGTCCTGGAATAGGTCAGACCAAATGACGTTTATATCCGCATTGTTTTTTGCGGCGTTGCGCTTTATGGTGACCACTGCTTCCTGACTGATATCGGTTGCCGTTACCTTGGCTCCTTGCTTTGCGGCATATATGGCGATCATCCCGGCTCCAGAACCCAGTTCCAAAAGGGTCTTGCCTGCTATGGGCTGTTCGGCAATGAAGTTACTCATGATACGTGTGCTGTAGAACAAGCCCGGATGGAACACCCCCGGAGGCACGTGCAGGGTTATTTTCCGATACTTGTACATCCGCTCTTTTCTCAGGTACCACTGTACCAACGGACGGTAAAACCTATGCATCACGGCCTTAAATACCTTTCTTCGCATTAAAATCCTTGGGTTTCGGGTCTACGGTAGCGGAGCCAGAAATGTTGCAGCACTTTTAGCTCCATGGGGAAATAGTTGAGGTTCATCTTGTATCGTATAGCAGCGAAAAAGCGGATCACTTTCCTTTGTATCGGGCTCAGTTTTATGTCCGATACAGTAGGGTAATACGCATTCAACACGGTTTCAAAGTTCCTGATCTTGTCTATCATGGCAGGGGTGAGCCAAGGCGTGAGGGGGTTTCGCCGTAGGTCAAAATTCTCCCAGGCCGGGGCAATCCAGTCTTCCAGCTTTTCCGGGAAGGTGAAGCCCGATTCCAAAACCGATTTATATAGCTCAGATCCCTTGGTGGGCACTGGGCTATATACGTAGATGATGATCTCGGTTTTGGGGTTGATCTCCTTTATTTCCCGGATAAACCTGATGTCTTCATCTATCTGGTGCATTACCTTTTCAGGTGTTTCGGCTGGGGTTCCCAGCACAAAGGAATATTCGGGGATGATATCGAACTTTGCCATACGTGCTGCAAAGCTTTTGATCTGCGCACCTGTCTGCGTGCCCCCTTTGTCCATTTTTTTCAGGACTTCATCATTGCCGGTTTCTGCCCCAAAGAATATCATCTTGCACCCGGCATCTCGCATCAGTGCCAGGGTTTCATCCTTGTACTTGTCAATGGTATCTATCCGGCCTTCTCCCCACCATACCATGTTTTCTTTTTTGATGAGTTTGGAAAAAGCAGCCGTCCTTTTCTCCGAAACAAAGAAGTTGTTGTCATGAAACTCAATGGCATCGGCACCATACTTGTCTTTGATCTGCTTCACATCATGGTATATTTTCTCTGCCGAGCTCCCCTTCCATCTTGCCTCATATATGGGCACCACGGCACAAAAAGAACACGTAAAGGGGCAACCCACGCTGGCATGGTAGGCAAGGGTCTTGTTGCCCAGATAGGTTTTGCCCAGGTACTTTTCTACATCATAAAAGGCGTTCAGTTTTTGGTAGGGCAGTTCAGGCAAACTATCTTGGTCTAAAAGGTCTTCTTTCGGGTTGAGGATGATCTTGCCATCCCTTTTATAGATGATGTTCTTGATAGATCCGACACCTTCCCCCGTTTCCAAAGCATGGATCAGTGCCGGGAACGCCCTGTCACCAGGCCCATTGATCGCATAATCCACCCATTCAGAATCCAGCACCACATCATATTGGTTCGATGGGAAATACCCGCCCCAGATGGTAACAATGCTTGGGAACTGCTCCTTGATCTGTTTGGTATAGGGTATGGCCTGCTTCAGTTGAGGCCCGGGCATCACCGTACAGCCGAAATAACCAAATTCCCCTGTTTTCAGGTATTTCTCGATCTTTTTATAAGGATCTATCTCCCGGTTCCCATCCACGATCACCCAATCATACTTGCCATCAATGGATGCCGCCACGGATAAAATAGAGTTGGGCACTCTGAATTTATAATTGGCGCTGCGGGGGTTGAAAAGCAATATTTTGGCCATCAGTGGTTTTTATAGTAGAGTTTATGGTAGGCTGCCGCAGTGTCTTCCATCGTTTCGTGGAATATAGGTTCAAAATTAAGCTCTTTATCCAGGAGCAGGCTTCTCAAAGCAACAATCATCTCCTCTTTGTCGCGGCAAATGATTGTTTTTTCTGGATATGTCCTACCGACATCAAAGCAAACCGTGGTCATGCCTGAAGATTGAGCCTCCATCAGCACCAATCCTTGTCCTTCATACTTGCTGGTATGCAAAAATATGCGGCTCCGCACCATATAGTCATATACGGCCTCAGGTTCCAGTTGGCCTTTAAGTATTACATTGTTTCCCAGGTTTTCGTGCGCTATGATACTTTTCACTTTGGCAAGTTCATCAGGGTCTGGCTGGTTGCCGATGACCATGCAGCAAAGGGCAGGGAATTCCTGCTTCAAGGCTGCAATTACTTCCATAAACAGTGGATAGTCTTTTACCGGAATAATTGAGCCCACACCCAATATGTCAATGTTCCTTTCCCGGGTTTTGCGGGCAGCCGGCTTGTACAGTCCAAAAGGGATGATATGGTCCGCTTTTTTGCCAACCGAGGAAGAAAGCCGGGCATCCATTGATTCCGATAGGTTCACTACACTCATTTTGTTTATTTTCAACAAACGCAGGTACCTGTTTTCCTTCAGACAGTCTTGGCCCATTGCCGTCGCAATATGCCCTATTTTGTTTTTACTGGCAATATACTGCCCCAATAGGGTACACTCATTGAGCCAAAAGGAATGGATGATATCAACAGGGTGCACTTTGTGGAGCTGCTTGAAATAATCGAGGCATTGTTTCCAAGTCAACAATCTCCCTGGGAATTTTTTGTTTCCCCCACCCGCAGTAAATACTTCGATATTGTGCCAAAGCACCTGGTTTTTATAGGCAGGGTATTGAAAGCTGATTACGGATATGGTGTCTTCAGGGTATTGTTGGAAATAGGCCCTGATATAGTTTTGCAACATGGGGATACAGGTACTGTCCTGCTCATCCGCGGGAAAGCCTGGGCTAAGGATAAGGATATGTTTACCAGGCTTTATCATCGTTTGTCTCGTACAGTTCCCATCCATCGGCCAGTTTTTCTAATGGACGAAAGGTCTTTTGTTTTTGTATGAACTTCCAGTTGATGCCGGGGTTTGTCCCTGAAAATTGACTCCCCAAGGAAACAGGATTAACAAGAATAAGCGAATTTGGTTCTACATGATCCAATTTGTAGTCTGAGATATTGATGATCTTGTTGGGTAGTCCATAAGCTTTCAGGGCACCATCTGGCCCAAAGCAATAAACAGTACGGCCGGGATATGATTTTATTGCCCCCACGAATTCACGGTCTGCTTTATTGTAGCGGTACACCGTGGCAAAGGAGTACCCGGTGAAGATGAGTTGCACGGCTACAGTAAGCAAGAGACAAACGAAGGCGATTTTTTTTTGCACCAGGAAAGCAGCGATGCGTTTAAATGCAGGATAGAAAAGAATCAATATCCAAGGGAAATCAATGAGAAGATACCGCATGTTCTGGCTATTGAAGCCCGCCAAGAAAATTGCGTACACCAAAACAACAACGGAAATGATCTTGAACCATAGACTTGAAAAATCCACTTTCCGGATAAACATCACAAAGACAATCCCTGCAAACAGGTAGCCAGGATGTATAAAATTAAAGAACACTTGAAAAATATTCCATTGCCTGAAGGTCAAATGACCATCATTGGTCATAAATTCATGCATGAACAAGTTTAATACCGACCAAGAAGGATAATTTCGCAGATACACGAGCCTCGGCCTTTGATGGACAAGCTCAAAAAAAAGGACTCGGTGCCTGAGCAAATAGTCAGGTGCCAGGAGAATGGCGGCGGTGGCAAGTGCAATAAGAAACGTAACCAAATCGAATTGCTTGATAAAACGAATACAAACGAGAAAAACAGGAATCGACACCACTATAGCACATGGGGTACGTGTAAGAATAGCCGCCAAACTGAACATGATACAAAAAACAAAGTCCTTATTTGCTCGGGACTTGAAATAGCTGACTGCATGGAACAATGTGGCCAGGCAAAACATCATGGCAAGCATGTCTGACATCACCAAAACTGAAAAGCGGAACACATAAGGAGAAAGAATAAAAAAAACAACGATATATATAGACACCAACATTTTGTTATCCTCGTTAAACATCAATTGTATGGCTTTTTGAATATAGACCATACCAATGCAGAATGCAACGATGCTGATGCCCTGCATGACCAACATAGGGCTTGGAAACACAAAACAAATGAGGCTGCCTGCCATAGAATAAAACATTGGGAAAAACATGTCTCCCGGGTTTATGCCCTTTTGAAAATAGCCGTGCAGTGCATTGCAATATCTCAGGTATTCATAGCCATCTTGGCCATACAACCCATTGAAATGCAATAGATAAACAAATAATGACAATAGCCCAAAGGCAGCACAAGCGATGACATATTGCTGATATTTGGCCATGAATAAACGCATCAAGCTCCGTAGGTTAAAGGCTTGTCTTTTCTACTTGAATCTATGGTTACCAGTATGCTGATCAATATCCAGAACAAACTGGCCGTTTTATCAATATTCAGATAATTATTGAAAAACACATGCACTCCATAAGTAATAATACCGAGCAAACTGGCCAGGATAATGATTTTATCTTTGCCACCAGAAGCCCTGTAATAGGCAACCATCCCATAAAAAATGGAGGACAATACGATGCCTAAAATCCCTAAAAAACCCATAATGCCCGATTCTGACAATGCGAGAAGATATTCCGAGTGCGCACTGCCCCCTTTGCCTAGCGGGTTGTTATAGGCAGTGGTTACACTTATCCGGGTCATTTCGCTGGGAATTTGATATTTCAGGTATTGAAATTGGTAGGTACCCGGTCCAAAGCCCGTAAAAGGTCGGTCAAGGAACATCCTGTAGGCACAGCTCCAGCGGTTCAGCCGTTCTGCATTGCTCACATCATTGCTAATGTTGGTGATGGATTTGGTTTGCTCTTCTATAGTGGGGTTGGAAACGCTGGAATTGCTCCTGTTAAGTTTCCATCCAGAAATCAAACTGTCCCTTTGCGACAAAAAAAACGCGGCGCCCACTAAAAAAAGAAGCACGAAATAAACTGGTTTCAACTTGAGCAGCAACAATACAAATATCGCAAATGCAGCCGCCAAGCTGACCCATGCGGCACGACTATAGGAAAAGACGATCCCCACCACCAGGGCTATAGATATAAACCAAGCAGCCGTTTGGGCCAACTTTCCTAAACCCAGCAGCTTGCCCTTAATGGCAAATGCCGCAAATATGGGCAAAAGCATGGCTATGCAAGCGCTGTAGATAGCATGGTCGCTATAAAACGGCCTCATGCTCAGGTTCACATATCCCTTTGTGAAATCATATCCTGCATGTTTGTACAAGGCAAAACAGATCACAAAAAAAAGGGAAATACCATATAGAAAAGCAGGGGATAGCCGTTGGTTGGCCTTGTTTCTGAGATAAAGGTTGGCCAAAAAATAAAAAACGGAGATGTACATGACATTGATAAACGCAAACTTGGCAGAAACAACGAACATGGTGGATGTGAAGGTGGTGGCAAACAACACCGCCACATAGAATATGATGATGACCGTGACCGGATGCTTCAAAAAGCGGGATTTGAACTTTTGCAGGAAAAAGACCCTGACAAAAAATGCCACCAAAAGCACAAGGGCGATGGCTTCAGAGGGAAACAAGATTTTGCTGTCACCCAGTCCGATCGGAAGTTCCATGGACAGCGGGATAACAAAAAACAGCGTGCCCACTATCAATTTCAATCCGCCAAACGCAAACACGATGCCCAGGGCAACCAGCAAAACCGCGAGCATATTGTACACCGGAAACGGTAAACTGACATTAAACAGATACACAAACAATACTAGAAGGGGCAAAAAAAGCCATTTTAAGTACTTTGTTGTATTGATTGCCCTGTACATATCAATCCTTTAGCATCCCAGAAATTTGACGGGCATAGCTCATTAGAAAATAAGCCAATACTGAAAGCGCAAAAACACTAATTGCTGTCACTACCGTAATCAAAAGTCTTTGCGGGGATACTTTTCGGGTAGGGATATCCGCGGGGCTCACCACATAGGCTGAGGGCACCTGGTCTGTCAAGTTGCTCAATGCCAGTTCATACCGGGCCTTTATGTTATTGTATAACTGTAATTCAGCCGTGTACTTGCTTTTCAGGGTTTCCAGCCTCAGGTTGGGGTATTCTTTTTCAAATGTGCTGGCCTCTATTTCATATTGTGACTTCAATTCACCCAAAATGCCCTTCTCATAATTATAGTTGTCAAACAGCGTGTTGTACTTATTATCGGTTCTGCTCAGCTTGGCCAATTGCGCCCGGAGCTGCCCAACCAGTATCCGTGAACCTTCATATTCGGCTTCTTTCTTCACCATTGCCGTATCATTTTCCTTCAAATGCTTTTTCATGATGGCCAGCATTCCCGAATCTGTAAGATAAACGGCATTGGCTTTGAGATAGCTTTTATAAATGGAATTGAACTGGTTTTCGGTATTGTAAACCCCTTCGTCAGTCCTTATTTTTGCCAAGGCGTTGCGCAAATCGTCAACCGTGTTTTTGGTGGAATTGAAATGATTGCTTTTCAGGCCAATGGCATCGTCATAGTTTTGGTGACGTAGCCGGTTGATGGTATCCCCCAATTCGCTTATTTCTTTTGTTTTGGAATTCAATTCCTCCGATATCAAGTCATATGCGTTTTTCAGGTTCTTTTTGATGATCCCAGACTTTACCCTATCGCCCATGGTCACTATTTCATTGGCTATTTTTTGGGCAAAGGCAGGGTCCTCGTCATACACGCTTACTTCAATGGAATTGTACCGGGTCTGATCTGTTTTTACGTTGCTGTTGAATTTTTTATTGAAATAATAAATCTTATCGGGGCTTGTAGTATCAATATTGTAATGACGGAAAAGGTCGAATTTTTTAATCAGGGAATCCCTCAGGATATTGGAATGCAAAATCTGTATTTCATTGTTTATTTCAGTTTCCGAGCCAAACCGCATGTCGGAGTTCAGCAAGTTGATGCTGGTATTGGCTGCGGTGGGGAAAATGGTGGTCTCCGCTTTGAACTGGGGCTTCAAAAAGAAGGGTGAGGTGAATATGATGCTGCTGAGCACCGCTATCCCCACCAGCAGCCCGATGGTTTTTTTGTGCCGTAAGGCTATCCTGATCAATTCTATGCCTATTGGCCTATCTTCTTTGTTCATCATTTCTTTCATTGCAACACTTCCCTATCTTTCATTCAATGGCGCCCAATGTTTCAACTCCATGCTCAGTATGATATGGTCGGCCCAGTTTCTTAATGGCCATGACTTGGAAAACCGTTCTTCAATATTAACCAATAACCTGAATATTACAGGAAACCGGGCCGGGAACTTTTCAGAATGTGGCGGTGGCACCAAGCTTCCCAAGCCCTGCCAGCCGATCAATTTAAAATCTGACCCGAACTGCCTGATCAATTTCCGGGGGCTGAAATACCAAGTCGTAAAATACACCCCTTCAATATGTGAAACCGCACCTGCTTTCTTGAATCGCCTGAATGCCAATTTGGTGTTTCCTTTCAAAAGAGCCAAAATTTCCCATGGGCTCATCTTGGGCATCACCACTACGGTCAATCGGCCACCAGGTTTCAACAACCTTTTGCATTCTTGGATCACGGGTGCCAGGTCTGGGATACAGTTCAAGCCCCCAAAGTTGGAAAACACATAATCAAAGCTTTGTGAAGGGAGGTTTTGCAGCTGGGTATAGGAACATTGCAGGGCCTCTATTCTATCTTCAAGCCGCAGCTCGGCAACCTTGTTCTTGATTTGGCCGATCATACCACCCGAAATATCTGTGGCAAGTACCGTATGGCCAAATGAGGCAAAAAACAGGGCATCAAGCCCGGTTCCTGCATTCAGTTCCAGGATATGGCTGCCTGGTTTCAGGAGCTTTAGGACATGGTCGCGAACCTGCTTCCGCATCCATTTCAAAATGGGGTTTCGTTGTTCTACGGCATCAAAAATGGCAGATTGCCTTGTAAATGCCTCTTCGGCTTCAGGTTGTCCGGCGATTTCCATATTCTTACCTGCCAGACCATTTTAAGCCAATGGAAGCCATCGCTTCTGCCGGGATATACCAAGCGGCGGACATGGCTTTATAGATCAATTTGCTGGAAGGCATTCCCTTGAATGTAAGTATATCCCTGATGGCCTTGAACGCCTGTTTTTTTCTAAAATTCTTGTGCACAAACCTATGCAGCGATTTATAATAGCGCGGCTGATAGGTGTTCCTGAACATCATGGCCAGGTCATCTGAATCGGTCCAGTTGGCTTTTCCAGATAGGTCGTTTTTTACTTTCTCATAAAACCCTGTTCCCGGCAATGGATAAGCCACTGATACGCCAATATCTTCCGGCATCAGGTCTGAAAGCATTTTCATGGTCGCAGCAATATCTTCTCTGGTTTCGCCCAGATAGCCGAGCTGCAGGAAAAATGCAGGGTGCATACCAAGGGATTTTATTTTGGCCGTGGCTTGGTACACCTGCTCCAAGGTTATCCCCTTATCCATGGCATCCAGTATTTTTTGAGAACCAGATTCCACACCCATCCAAATGGTGTCGCAACCGGCTGCTGCCAAATCTTCCAAAACATGTTCCTTGAGCAATATATCGGCACGGGCCTGAATTTTGAAGTTGAATTTTAGCCCTGCCTCCTTTACCAGCCTGCCAAATTCACGTACCCAACCTGGTTTCAACCCAAAAATATCATCGCAAAACCAAACATGATCGAACCCAATCTGTTTTTTGAGATAGGCAAGCTCTGAGACTACCTGTTGTGGAGATCTCGAATTATATCGGTTGCCATATATGGGTTTCGCGCACCAGTTGCATTTGAAAGGGCAACCACGGGTGGTAGCCATGTTTATGGAAAAATAGCCATATCGGTCCATCCACATTTTACGGTAGGCTTTCAAATCCACCAAGTCCCATGCAGCCATTGGCAAGGTATCCAGATCTTGCATGTTGGCCCTTGGAGCTGTCTTCTTGGCAATTCCTGCATCGTTGATGGCCATACCGGGAATAGTCCCAAGATCCGTTTTACCTTGTTCTATGTTATCCAAAACCTCTTTCAGGGTAATTTCAGCCTCGCCTAGGATCACAAAATCTGCCCCTTTGCCAATATATTGTTCAAAATGGTCGGTAGAATCAGAGCTCGACAAAATGACCTGACAGCCATATTGTTTGCCGATTTCCACCAACCGGTACGCAGCGGCACGCATGTTGGTCAGGCACATCTTGGTGAGATAGTTGAACCCATCATCATATATCACCAGGTACTTTGGCTTTTCTTTGGCTATAACAGGGATAATATCATCTGGCCCGATACAGAACATGCTATCGTGCAGCGAAACATCATATCCATTTTCCCGCAATAACGCAGCCGCGGTAATGGTACCGAGGGGTGCGAAGGGCTGTTGTTGTTTCCATTGTTTGGGATCGAACCTCAAAAAATAGGAATGTGTGAAAAGTACTTTAGCCATGTTCAATTCAGGTCAAACCAAAATTTCTTTTCCATTTGGGCCAGTTTATGATGATAGGCTTTCAAGACGCGCTCCTGAAATGAATGGGGATGGTGCTTGGAAACCCCCTTCAATGCCCTAAGGTTGTTTTTGAATTCGTTTTCATTCAGGCCGCGGAACTTCAATTTGCGGTACAGTACCGTGAGGCGAAGAAAAACATTGTCGAGCATATTCCCAAAGGCATTGTTCAATAGGCCTTCCATCAGCTTTTTGGCCATAGTGGGCTTCTCCCCTTTTATAGGCTCTGGTATTTCTATTTCCTTGTGTGGATAATAATCGCTCACCCAAGTGTTTTCGGCCAGAAACTGTAAGAATGTCTCGCTGTTGAACACCGGGAGGAGGAATGCGATTTCGGTGGCCGTATATATGTTTTTATCTATGATGGCCAGGTTTTCCATGTCCACGAAATAGTTGATACAAAAGTACTTTCTGGAATTGAGCAAGAATATCTTCTTATACAAGGCCAATAAGGTCCGGCATATCCACAACCGGTTTTTTGCCGTGATGATAAAATAGTCCACGTCGGCATCGAGATGGGCGTTTTGCTTGGAAAGGGAACCAGAGATACAAATGCCCCTGACAAAAGGGAAACGCGAAATGATTTTCGTGTACTTCAGGGTCTCTTTCAATAGCTGTTGCGAATATTCATTGGCCTGCTCCCTCCTTAGCACGCAGGTCGCATCATCAAAATAGTAATAGGTTCCGGTCCTTTTCAATACATGGCGCTGCACCAGGTTTTCCAGCTCAAATTTTAGGTCGGCCATGGTAATACCCTTGATATTCATGTATTCATGTATTTCCGCCGCGGTGAGGGGATATTGGAATATATCAAAATAGGCAAGCACCTTCAATACGGCCACTGCGGCCATTTGGCTCCTATAGGTATAAATATCAGGTATTTGGTGTGCCCTCTCCATATATCTTGCCTTTACATGGCTAATTTAGTGATTCGCTCAGTCATTCTTTCCAAAACTACCTTTACCAACACGAAGTGAAATTAGATGTTTAAACAATTATTTCCAAATCTACATGAAATAGGGTGCTTTGGTTTCGCTAACCAATGACTTGTTTATTGCAAGAACAACTGCATAAAGGCATTAAAGTTTTGAAAGAATATTGAAAGAGAACCTGTTTGCTGCTTACTGAGACCAAGATAGCGCAAATTTGGTTAACAATATTTAGGCATCGTTAACGTTTTTTAACAACCGTTGGCCCTGTCAATCAAGTATCTGCGAGCCCCATTTCTCGATCACCTTTTTCATTTCTTCTACCCGCACGGGCTTCGATAGGTAATCGTCCATGCCCATTTGCAGGCATTTTTCGCGTTCGCCAGCCAGGGCATTTGCCGTTAGGGCTATGATAATAGGCCTGTCTCTGCGGCCTTTGAATTTGCGGTTAAGTACACTGGTGGCCTCAAACCCATCCATTACCGGCATTTGCACATCCATGAACACCAAATCATAATGTTGCCGCTCAAAAGCAGCAATTACCTCTTTGCCATTGGCAGCCAAGTCTGCTTGATATCCAAGTTTTTCCAATACTTTCAAGCCAAGTTTCTGATTGATCGTATTATCCTCTGCCATGAGGATACGTAATGGCATCAGCTTGCCAAACATGGCATAATCATGGGCCAACAAAGGGTGTGCAGGTTTAGTATCCGTTATCAAACTACCCTTGCTCAAGGCTTCGTTAAGCAAATGGTACAGGGATTTGAATTTCAGTGGTTTTTGCTGGATGGCCGTAAAAAGGCTCCTATAAAGGGGCATATCGGCTGATCCTATGCTGGAACTGAGCAGTACAATGGGTTTGGTGGCGCCATTGGGCAATGTGCGGATGTTTCGGGCTGCATCCACCCCATCCATACCTGGCATGTTATAGTCAAGGATCAGCAAGTCATATTCAATGTTGTCGGCAATGGTGTCTATTACTTCTTGTCCACTAGAGAATGCGTGTACTTCTGCCTTCCATATCTCACATTGTTTCTGAAGGATGGTGAGATTGGTTTGGTTATCGTCCACGATCAATATCTTTTTCCCAGCCACATAGTCTTCCTCTACTGGTTCTGATATCTCTTCGTTTTTATTGGGTACCGATACTTTGATACTGAAATTGAAAACAGAACCCTTCCCAAATTCGCTTTCCACCCATATCCTGCCATTCATCATGCGTACCAGGTTGGCGCAGATGGCCAAGCCAAGCCCAGTACCCCCAAATTTGCGCGAAGTGGATGCTTCGGCTTGGGTAAAAGGTTGGAACAACTTGTTGATTTTGTCTTTCGCAATGCCTATGCCACTGTCCTTTACCGAAAACTGTAGCTCCAGCAAGCCATCCTCCACCCCACTCTGCCCGATGGTGACAAAGATATCACCTGTTTCAGTGAATTTGATGCCGTTGGAAACCAGGTTTACCAAGATTTGCCGTATGCGGGTGATATCGGCATTGATATATTCCGGTACGGCTGGGTCTATGGTATACACCAGGTCTAGCCCTTTTTCATTGGCAGAGTTGGCCAAAAGATCAAAGGTTTCTTCCACTACGGTGTACAGGGCAAATGTCTGGTGCTCCAGTTCCAATTTGCCCGCCTCGATTTTAGAAAAATCGAGGATATCATTGATGATGGTAAGCAATGATTCCCCGCTTACCCGTATCACATCCACATAGCTTCGCTGTTCTTCATCCAGATTGGTGTTGTTCAGCAGGCTTGTCATACCGATCACACCGTTCATAGGGGTGCGTATCTCATGGCTCATATTGGCCAAGAACTCCGATTTGGCCCGGTTCTCTGCATTCGCCAAGCGGCTGTTCTTCTCCAGTTCCGTGTTCAGCGTTTTTATTTCCAACTGGGCCAGATATGGCTCTGTCACATCTTCAAACATCCAAAGCCTACCCACCACATCCGCATAGGAAGTGGGTGAAGACGATACCATGAGTGCTTTGTGTACGGGCTTGCCATAGAGCCAGTACCAGTTCCTTATTTCTTTGTTTGGGTTAGCAGCGACGGAGGCCAAGGTAATCTCGATCTCGTTTTTATTGGCTGCCGCATCTATCAATGACTGTATTGCCTTCCTGATCATATCAGGCGGTACATTTCCGGTTTTGTCCAGTTCCAGGATTTCTGCTGCATTGTCACTGATCCATCCTTGGGCCTCGGCATTGTCGATAAAAATTATCCCTTGTGGTACCGTTCCCAATATGGCATTGTAGCGCATGCGTAGGTTTTCAATAAAACCATGCTCCACCCTCAGGCGTACCAGTTCCTCAAGCCTTGAGGCTATTTTGTCCAAAAAATCCTTGAAATCGCAAGTAATATCGACGGGTTTCTGCCAGAGCAGGAAAAAACCTCCATCAAATGTCCCATTCAGTATATTTACAAACACGATGGTCTGTGCGCCGAGATCGACAAACAATTTTTCCGGATTTTCGGATTGCAGGTAGTCGGTAAGGACCACGGCATCTTTCCTATCTGGGTACGCCTCAAAAAAAGCAGGCCGCAATGATCGGGAATGGGTCATAATGGGCGGCCATAGCTCAACGATCTGGTTATTGCCAGCGTTGTCTTTTTGGAGGTACATCGCATAATCTGCCCCCGTAAGTTCGTTCAGCAATACCAGGCCCTTGAGCAGCCCTTCATATATGATCTCGTCCCTTAAAAAGGAGCCGGTCTGAATGTAGAATTCAATGACCTTGTCTTTCCAGTTTTCCACGCTGTAGTTATCCCTTTGCCGTATTTCCCTGTCTTTGGTTTGGTAGGTTCGGTTCTAAACCCCAGAAACATA
>Ga0206962_1182_pt1 | contig 18963 bp, 19 predicted proteins | sample Alteio_BWOrgHeat_27_FD_153241 | JGI IMG/M metagenome (GOLD analysis project Ga0206962, IMG submission 153241) | Enriched cells from forest soil in Barre Woods Harvard Forest LTER site, Petersham, Massachusetts, United States -... | ecosystem: Environmental > Terrestrial > Soil > Temperate forest >...
GCCCTTTTTTTCTTTTTCTGCCACAGCCCTATGCCGCTGTTATGTTCTGGGTAGCTTCTTCCACTTCGAGGAAGGTGGGCTGCACGTCATGGATAAGGATTTTGCGCCCGAACTCGATGGCGACCTGCGGCGCTGCACCCTGCAGGAAGGCGAGCACGGAGGTTTTCATGCAGAGATAGTATTTCATTTCGGTGTCGGCGCGGTCCTGGATGGCGCTGGCTGTCGGGGCGACGAAACCGTAGGCCATGAACACCCCCATGAACGTGCCGCAAAGCGCGCCGCCGATGAGGTGGCCGAGGACGGCGGGAGGCTCGGTGATGGAACCCATGGTGTGAATAACGCCAAGGACGGCGGCGACGATCCCCAGCGCAGGCATGCCATCTGCCATCCCCTGGACGGCGTGCGCCGTGTGGCTTCTTTCAATTGTCTGCGTCTCGATTTCCTGATCCATGAGGGCTTCGACTTCGTGCGGCTTCTCGGCGCCAAGGGAAATCAGCCGCAGGTAGTCGCAGAGGAACGTGACGGCATGATGGTTTTCGTAGAAGCTCGGGAATTTTTTGAAGAGGTCGCTCTCATGCGGCTCCTCGATATGGCGCTCCAGCGCCAGCCAGCCTTTGGTGCGTGCCGTCTTGAAGATCGCGAACAGCATGCCGAGCAGCTCGATGTATTCCGCCTTGCCGTATTTGTCCTTCTTGTAGATCATCTTGATGTCGGTGAAGGTCTGCTTGACGGTGTGCTTGTTGTTCGCCACCAGGTAGGCCATGACGGCGGAGCCCAAAATCATCATCACTTCGAAGGGCTGCCAGAGAACGGCCAGGTGTCCCTCGTCGAGCACATAGCCGCCGAAGACACAAACGATAACCCCGAGATTGCCGATAATCTTAAACATGTCTCTCCGCCCGCTCCCAGCTTATAGTATGGCTCAGCTTGCTATTTTTGCAAAGACGCTCTCGATAATCTTGCAAATAAGGTCGCGTGTTTTGTTTTCTTTGTCTTTATGGGGATTGAATTCCGCGATTTCCAGCGCCTTGAACAGGGGATGGCGCGCGGCTGATTGTATAATAGGTAAAATTTCAACCGGGTTCAGGCCGGGACCTTCCGGTGTGCCGACGCCTGGCGCCGCGTCTGCGCTAAAGGAGTCGAGGTCGATCGTCAGGCCAAAACCGGCTGTTCCCTCGGTGGCGCGCTGCAGGGCTTCGGCATAGACTTCCCTGAAGCCGCGTTTGGTGACTTCCTCAAGGGAATAAACCTTGATGCCGTGCTGTTTGACAAAAGCCTCTTCTTCCGGCTCGAAGCTGTGGATGCCGATCATGCTCATATGCTTCGGCGAAATTTTTGGCTTGGTGCCGCCGAGGCTTGTCAGTTGCGGCAGGCCTTCGCCTATCAGGGCGGTGACCGGCTGGCCGTGCCACCAGCCGCCCCATTTGCCGTGCTTGGATGTTTCGTTGGTATGCGCATCGAGGTGCGCGTCGAGCCATATCAGGCCGAAGTTCTGCTCGGCACGCAGCGCGGAAACCACGCCAGACCATGTGCCGATCGCCGAAGCATGGTCGCCGCCGATGACGACCGGGATGCTTTTCTTTTCAACGGCCAGTTTGACGTGATTAAATAATCGCTTCAATCCTTCCAGGACGAGCGGCAGGGTTTTTTCCTTGGTGTTGAGGAGCGAATGCTTGCCGAGAAATTTCAGTCCCAGCGGCCCGCGCCATTTGGCCTCAACGCCGAGATAACGCAGCTTGTGAAGAATGGTGTCAGCGGGCAGGACAGTGGGCCCGTCCTCGCATTGATAATCGCGGCAGCCCCAGCCGCTGTCATAGCCGATGATCTCGGCTTTCAGAATTTGCTTTTGTGGTTTTTCCCCGACCGCAATCATTAAACACCACCCTTTTCTAGAATGGACGTCCGGCAGGAGAAAGTAAAGTCTCCGATAAAGGTATAGCCGCGCACCTCATTTTTTATGAATATAATCAATATGTTATATCATATTTTACAGATTTATGAAATTTACATTGACATAATTATGAGTATCTATTATGTTATATTGCAATCTGTAAAAGAATCAACAGCCCTATGAAAAGGAATTTCAAATGACCAAAGCATCAGCACAGAAACAAGTCGAAGTGACCATCGGAGAAGAGATGAACGCCGTTATTACCGGCGCTTCCAAAGTGGAAGTGAGCGCTACCGGAGTCAGTGTCAGCAATGATTTCAATACGGTTGTCTTGAATGGCGTGAATATCCAGCAGGTTGATGGCCGTTTTGTTTTTTCGGTTCCTGCCAATGATACGGCGCCCCAGCCTGCTGACGGGTTCGTACCCGGTCAGCTGGTTCCCGGCAGCGGCATTTATATCGGCAAATATATGCTGAAAGACGGCGACAACAACGGCCTGAGCCTGACCTTCAACGCCTTTGCCGCGCCGCAAGACCTGACGGATGGCACATATGAGGACACGGTAAAGCATATCGCTAAATTGAAGGGCTGGCATGGCTTTGACGGCACGCCTTACGCTAACGATGAAGAACTCAAAAAAGCCCTGAAAGATGGCAGCTATATCAAAGAAGGCAGCGGCTGGTTTATGCCGACACGTGAGATGGTGAGCGGTACGGATGCCGATGGCAAGCACACAACGCCGGATAATTTTTCCGCTTACTATAATGTGGGAGGTTTCAGGGGCACGTTTGATACGGCTGGCTGGTATTGGTCATCCACACAGAATGAGGGCAAACAAGAATTCGTCGCCGCCTTCCGTCTTGCTGATCGCCGCCGTGCCTACTTTAACAAGAACCAACTCGAACTGAATACCCGTCCTGTGCGTCTGGAACTCTGCAAGGGTCCTCAGTAACTCTTCTCAAAGCATATGGATGTGATTCATGTCAGCTGAAGAAATAGCCGCCACTGACAATGCTCTGCTCGAAGATATCGCACGGCTCAAGGGCCTGCCTGTAGGGAAGGCTGTGCCTCAGCTGCCTGGGTCTGTTCTTTATCCGGTGTCTGCGGCTGCGGAAGCGGCACGCCTGAAGGCATGGGACGAAGCTTTAAAGACCGCTGTTCCCGGACAAGAAATGCCCGATGCCACGATCTATGTAGGGAAGTACAAGCCTCGAGGCCTTAAATGGGCTATGCGCGAAGAGTTCAATGTCCTTGCTGCTCCCGAAGACTTGCCTGAAGGCCCGAGAACTTATGTCGATACCGTAAATTATATGGCCGGGTTGCGCGGCTGGAACGGCTATGATGGCGCTGGCTATGCGGAGGACCTGGAACTCTATGAAGTCATCAGCAGGGGCGCGTATGACGGCAAATGGATTATCCCGACGCTTGCGATTTTATGCGGCGAGGGTATGTACAGCGAGGAAAGGACGGGCAATAATATCCTTGCACATAAGAATAAAGGCGCCTTTAAGGATACGTTTAATATCCAGGCCGGGACGAACGACAGTCACCGGTACTGGTCATGTTCGAGGGGCTATGAGTATACCGGCATGCATTACAATGTCAGCTTATTTGACGGTGACTCTCCATTGTCTTTTGATAGCGAGCGCTTCAGCTGCCGCCCCGTCCGCCTGGTGCCATGCACATGACGAATATGATTCCAAAAAAAGCGGCCGCCATTAGCGCCGATCTGCTCAAGGATATCGCGCGGCTTAAAGGCCTGCCTGTAGGGGTGGTTGTGCCTCAGCAGCCTGGGTCTGCCCTTTATCCGGTGTCTGCGGCGCTTCTGAAAGCGCAGGAGACGGCACTGAAAAATGCAGAGCCAGGCCAGGAAATGCCTGATGGGACAATATATCTCGGCAAATATTCACCAACAGGCCTTGAAGGCAACTCCCTGGGCATGGAGTTTAATGTCGTTGCCGCAAAAGAAGATTTGCCTGAAGGCCCGAGGACATACGTTGATACCGTGCAGTACATGGCAGAATTAAAAAACTGGAACGGTTTTGACGGCGCTGGTTATAAGAATGATAAAGAGCTGTACAATGCCCTCAGGAAAGACGCCTACAATGGCCAATGGATAATCCCGACGTTCGAGATCCTTCGCGGCAAGGATGAGGAGCGCAAAGATACAACATTCAACAGTCTTTTCGCCTATAGGAACACAGAGGCTTTTAAAGGTACGTTTAAAATAGCCGCCCGTAGAAATAATGATGATGATAATGATGAGCCTAACCTGCCTGACTCATATTGGTCATCTACGGAACCCCGCGATGCCCCATACGGTGCCTTTTTTGTTACATTCTCAGATGACCATGATTGGAATGATGGATGGCTTTATAAAGATGATCGTCCCGGACGTGCCGGCCGCCGCCTAAGCTGCCGCCCTGTACGGCTGGTGCCATGCACATGACGAATATCATCCCAGAAAAAACGGCTGACATTAACGCCGATCTGCTCAAAGATATCGCGCGGCTTAAAGGCCAGCCTGCAGGGGAGGCCAAACCGCAGCCTATGTCTGTTCTTTATCCGGTCTCTGCGGCAGTGTGGCTGAAGGCTGAGAAGGAAGCTTTAAAAAATCCCGTATCGGGCCAGCGCATGCCTGATGGATCAGTATATCTCGGCAAATATTGGCTGGATGATCCTGGGGATAAAAGCCTAACCCTTGAATTCAATGTTTTTGCGGCGAAGGAAGATTTGCCCGATGGCCCGCGGACGTATAATGACACCGTGAAGTATATGTCCCAATTGAAAGGCTGGAACGGTCATGACGGCGCCGGCTATAAGAATGATAAAGGGCTTTACAGGGCCCTCAGGGAAGGGACCTACGACGGCAAATGGATTATCCCGACAATAGGCATGCTGAACGGTGGCGAAAGAAACGCAGAAGCCATGATGCCGGATAATATCATCGCCCGTAATAAGGTGGATAGCGCCTTCAAAGAAACGTTCAAAAAGGACGGCCTTGATGGGAATGATGCGCCTCACTGGTACTGGTCGAGCTCAGAAGCTGTCCGTAAGTCAATCTACAATGTCTGCCCCTATTCTCATTTCTTCCTCTACGATGATGATAAAGACAGGAAACGCCTGAGCTGCCGCCCTGTCCGCCTGGTGCCGTGCAAAGGCCCTTAAGCCGTATCGAGAAATGCCCAACATCTTATGTTTACTATATATGCCAGTTTTCGCTTATTCTTTATTAATATAACGTGATTAAGATAGTGTGGGAGACAGAAGCTGCCACGGGGTTCTGAGGGGAATTCAATGAATAAATTGTCTATATCATTTTTGGGGTGTCTGCTGGCCGTGTTGTGCGTTGCCGGGCAGGTGAGGGCTGAAGAGCCTGTTAACATCGATGCCCCGTTGCCGTCTCATCCGGGCACGCCGCTCACGATTAACGCCCATGCCTCCATCGCGGAGTTGCGGGCAGGGGCAAATCAGGGCAATGCCGATGCGGAATTCAAGCTCGGATATGCTTATCACAAAGGTGACGGCGTTCCGCAGGACGATAAAGAAGCGCTTGCCTGGTTCCACAAATCGGCGGATCAGGGCAACGCGTGGGCGCAGTTAAATATCGGGCTTGCGTATCAGCATGGCTGGGGCGTCGCGAAAGATGACAGCGAAGCCGTTGTCTGGTTTCGCAAATCTGCGGAGCAGAATAATCCGCTGGGCGAGAGCAATCTGGGGTTTGCCTATATGAACGGCGCCGGGGTCGCGAAAGACCATGCCGAAGGCATGAGATGGATCAGCAAATATGCGGAGCAGACCACACACCGGCATATAGATCCCGCGTCGATACAGGTAAATAGCGATACGCACGCGCTGCGGATAGATGTTGTGCCGCCGATGCCGGAGGCGGATCTTGTCCAGGCCGCGGCCAACGGAAACCTGCAGCGTGTCAAAGATTTGATCCAGGGCGGCGCTAACATCAACATGCGGAACAATGCCGGCATGACCGCGCTGATGTGGGCGACGGCAACAGGCAGGACAGATGTCGTCAAATATCTGCTTCAAAACCGCGCGGACACCAGCCTGGAGAATAAATCAGGTTACACGGCGCTGACGCTGGCGCGGATGCATCACAGGGAAGACATCGCCCAGCTTATCGAGCAGTCGCCGGTTTATCCCTCCGCAGCGCCGTCTTCATCTTCGTCTTCGTCTCACGGGACCTCCTCCGGCATAGGCTCCTTTATTAATCTGGTTGTGGTGTTGGGCGTATGGGCGCTGCGTTTTGCAAAGAAGAAAGATGCGGACAAAAAGAAGCCTGATGTCCAGAAAGCGGAAGCAGCTCCCGCCTTCCCTCCGCAAAAGGCAATGCAGGAACCCGTTCAGGCTCCGGCTGGCGTGGTCATACAGAAGAAAGCCCAGCAGCATCTCGTCACCGCGGTGCTGCGCTTGAGCGGCGCCGTGTTTATCGTGGCGGGGATTTGCTGTTACTATGATCTTGGCGGTATAGCCGATACGCTTGGCATGAATTGTCCGCAGACGCGGATGATTTTTAGCGGCATCATTTTCGCCCTCGGCCTCCTCAACTATCTCGTCCTCCCGCCGCTGCTGGATAAAAGGGCTGGGTTGGGGGAGTGAATTGAAACCTCTAAAAATACAGAACGAAGGATTAATTTCAATTTACTCCGACCCCTTTGAATACTCCGACCCTTTTGAATGAGAGGCTAAAATGCCTCCAGCGCAAATCGCCGAAGCACAGAGGCGCGTTGCTGCGTGGAAGCCTAAATCGAATTAGCCTATGTTATTCTGGGAGGAGTGGCTGACGATGGTTGGTAATCGGAAAGAATACTTTAACGTGAGATTAAATGGGTCTGATTTTTAGGGGAGTAATTAATGAAGAAGTTTTTAATAGGCGTATGTGCAGTAATCCTTATAGTATTGTCGCTGTTTATGTGCATGAAGAAATACGTAGATGACCATTTTAAGGTTGGGGCTATTCTGAGCGGAGGATTCATTGTAAGGGAAATAAAAGATGTTAATAGCTTCGATGAATGTGTTGCTCAAGCTAGAAAAGTTGTTGATGAGACACCGGATGTTTCAAAGAAAACAGAAATACCGCGTGATGATCGATTCGTAGTAGCTTTCTGGACGGCGAATGGCGGTGGAAAAGCACAAATTTGCATATTATACCCCGGTAAAAATAATGCAAAATACATTCTCGCCATAAAACCGGATGGAGGAGGGGGCGATCTAAATAATTTAAATTTTATGGAGTAAATAATTTACTCCGACCCCATTGAAACAATCTTTACCGATATTGCGCAATAATCGCCGCAGAAACCTTTGCCATCAGTTTTGCACAAGCAGCGGCTGGCGCCTTTGAGTCACCGATAAATACCACGACGGCCATTATGCCGCCATCAGGCGCCTTGAGCACGCCCACATCATTTGTTGCGGCCGTAACGCCCTGCCATGATCCGCTCGTGCCTGTTTTGTGCGCCAATATCCATCCCTGAGACAACCCTGCTTTCAGCCGGTCTGGACCCGTTGCCGTCTGTTGCATGATGTCGAGTATCCGGCGAGTAGAAGCGGTGGAGAGAAGTTTGCCTGACGCCAGCGCATAGAGAAGCTTGGCCATATCGCGTGGCGTTGCTGTATCGCGTATGTCGGCTTGATAGCGTTTATAGGCTTCGGTACGGCGCGCGTCGGGAATTGATGCTATTGCTTTGTCAAGCGCGTGCGCATCCACGTATTCAGGCCGCCAGGTCAGCCCGGCAATCTCTGTTTGCAAGTGACGTTCATCACGGTCAATGCGCACACCGGAGATTTTCTTGCGATCCAGAAAGGCCTGCACCTGATCTGTGCCGCCAAGCTTGCGTATAAGAATATCCACAGCCGTGCTATCGCTATCGACGATGGCGCGGCGCACCAGCTCATCGATTGTGGTTCTGTAACCATTCTCTCCGACAAGGGCGGCCAGCGGCTGTACATTGAGGCTGAGATCCTGGCGGTGTACAATTACAGCGTCGTCCAGCTTCAATGCTCCACGCTCTGCAGCATCCATCACCGCTAGCCCGGCAATCAGCTTCATCACGCTCTGAAGCGAGAAACGCTGATCACCGTTCACGCATGCTGCGCCCGTGGCGTCAAGAGCGCAGATGCCCGCGCGCCCGTCCAGTCCCTTGGCAAGGGTTTTGAAGTCTTGCTGCAATTCCGAATGTTGCAACGAACCGGCTCTGGCACCCTCTGCGATGGAGGCGAACGTGAGCGCAAGAGCTATACAAAGAAGAAAACGCATCATAATAGAAAATCATTATCTGATTCACGGATCAAGAAATTTATAGGCCAAGCGTTATGCCACCACCAGGGAGGTCGGGGTAAATTGAAAAACCGCTCTTATGCTGTTTTCTTATGCATTCTTCAATTTCAATTTACGCCGGCCCATTTGATCTGGAAAGCTAACTCCGCCGCATCGCGTTTGTCAAAATTGCGGACAAATACGAACCAGATGCGGACCAGATACGGGTGCAATACGGGCCATATGCAGTACACAATCAGGCGCAATGCGGCACAAATACAGACATGAAAAGATAATCATAACCGCCCTAAGCGTGGTGCAGCCACCAGCTCGTCTGGTTGATCGAGAAATAGGGGGCGTAGCGGTTCACGGCTTCGATGGGCTCGATTTTTTTGTTCTGGTTGTCGAGCACATAGCCCTGGTCGCCGGAGTAGAAAATCAGGATGGCATGGGCGAGGTTTTTCACCGTGTCCTGCACGATGGCCACCCGCAGCTGGCTGTCTGTAAAGCCAAGCGCGCGCAACGAAACATATTTGGCGATCGCGTAGTCCTTGCAGTCGCCGCCGCCGTCGAAGAAGCGTTCGGGCGTCGCGCCCCAGTAACCGTTTTCGCCATAGGCCGTGCGGTCATCGACATATTCAACCTGGTTGAGGAAGTCGTTGACGCGCTTGACCTGCTCGCGGCGCGACAGGCCCTGCAGGCTCTGGATTTCTTTTCTCCACTCGGCGACGCCTTCGGAAACCGGCGCGCTGGAATGCAGCGGCGACTCGAAACGGTCGATCATCACCATCCATTTTTTGAAAGCGCTGACATCGTCGGAACGTGTTTCGTGCGTGCCGAACAGTTCGGGATACTGGGAACGGGATGTCCCGGCCTCCTGCATAGACTGGGTGGTGATGCTCCTGTCCGTTTCATCCGCCTGCGCCGGGGACGGAACCGCCGTCTGCACCAGCACGGCAACGCCCGCCGCCGCGACTTTCAGGCACCATTGCTCGGCCAGTTTGCGATACAGTTGTACGGCAGTCAGGGCTTGCTGCTGGATCAGGATGGCGCCCAGCTGTCCGCCGGTCTGAGACTGTTCGGCCAGGGCCGCCTGCAGCTGGTCGGGGGAAATAAGCCCGCTGGAGACCAGCAGGTCACCGATCTGATAGGTCCTGACGGCGCGCGCGCAGCTTCTAAAAAAGCTCTGTTTCAGGCTTGGCGGACTGGCCACCTTAGGAGCCGTTTCTTGCTTGATTGGAAGCTCTTTTTGCAACATAGTCATCTAATGTCCCCTCATTCCCCAATTAGGTGGTCATAAGATGTATTATTATACTTAACTATTAAGAAAATATGAAAACCGTGCAGAATTTGCCAAATTTTTATACTTTATATAGTTATGTAATAAATAGACCGGCGGCTTAACAACGAAAAAGAACAGTTAAATGTCTGAAAAGCATACACTTTTTGAGAATACGGCACTTCTCCCATCCGCGCATGTTTTATGCATTGGCGATGTGATGATCGACAGGTTTATTTATGGCGCCATCGACCGCATCTCTCCCGAAGCGCCGATTCCCGTGCTGCTGGTGGAACGCGAGAAATTCATGCTCGGGGGGGCTGGAAACGTTGTGGCGAACATAGCGGCGCTGGGGGCCAAAGCGACGCTGGCGGCTGTTATCGGTTCAGATGTTTCCGGGGAAGATATCGAGAAGCAATTGAAGTCCCTTGATATTCAGGCGGCTCTTGAAGTTTCACGTGAACGTTCCACGACGGTCAAAAGCCGCTATATCTGTGGCATGCAGCAAGTCCTGCGCGTGGATCGCGAAAGGGCCATTCCTGTCCCAGCCGCGATCGAAGACAAAATTATCAGGCACATCACGGCGCTTGTGCCGAAGGCTGATGCGGTTATTTTATCTGATTATAAAAAGGGGTTGCTGACCGATAAGATCGTCACTGCGGCGATCGAATGCGCCCGTCAGCATGGAAAACCGGTGATCGTCGATCCCAAGGGGTCTGACTTCTCCCGCTATCGCGGCGCGACTGTCATTACGCCTAACCGCAAAGAACTTGAAACCGCGACGAATATGAAAGCGGGAACGGATGATGAAGTCCGCGCCGCCGCGCTCAAGCTCATCATGGACTGCGGTGTCGAGACAGTGCTGGCGACACGCGGCAAGGATGGCATGTCGATCATTACCAAAAACGCCGAGCCGGTGCATATTCCTGCGCAGGTACGCGAAGTTTATGACGTATCCGGCGCGGGCGATACGGTGATTGCGGTTTTTGCCACCGGCATCGCGGCGGGTTTGCCGGTCAGAAATGCCGCGCTGCTTGCCAATGTCGCGGCTGGCATCGTCGTTGGCAAGACAGGGACGGCGACAGCGCGTCTTGATGAAATCCGTGCTGCGCTCGAAGCGGAGCCGGTCACTGAAAAAACTTCCGCCACACAGCGCGCGCCGAAGTGGGTCACTATTCAGGATGCTGCCGCACAAGCTGACCGCCTGCGTGCGCGCGGCCTGAAAGTCGGGTTCACTAACGGATGTTTTGATTTGCTGCATCCCGGACATCTTTCTGTCCTGCGTCAGGCGCGGGCGGGATGTGATTTCCTGATCGTGGCCATAAACAGCGACGCTTCCGTGAAACGTATAAAAGGACCGCAACGTCCCGTACAAAATCAGGCGGCGCGCGCAGATATTTTATCCGCACTTGATATGGTGGATATGGTTGTCGTATTCGAAGAAGACTCGGTGCTTTCACTGGTCAAGGAAATCAAGCCGGATGTCCTGGTCAAGGGCGGCCAGTACAAACTGGAAGAAGTCGTGGGCTATGATGTCGTTATGGCATACGGGGGAAAAATCCTGCGTGCTGATATGGAAGACGGGTTCAGCACCACCAATATGATCGCCAGAATGGTAAAGTAGGCTTGATATTTCATAAATACAAATTTCAAAAAATATTCCGCGCGGGCCCGCGCCGGGAATAACTTGTTAATGCTTATATGTCATGCTTGGGAACGTGAGTCTTTGTTGGGGGAGATTTAATGGCGGACAATTCAATAAAAAAAGTTCCTGAAGATAAACCTCCGGTTGGTCAGACAGCGGTCACAAAAGTTGATTCGTCCAACGCGCTTTCCGACGGGGTGATGCTCGATAAAAAGATGCACCGCATCGGCGACCGCCTGGTCGAGCAGAAGATGATTTCGATCGACCAGCTTAATGTCGCCCTTCATGAAAAGAAAAAATCGGGCAAGATGCTCGGCCAGGTCCTTGTAGAGCTGAATTTTATTTCCGAGGCTATACTGGCGACCTTCCTGGCGGAAACCACGGGTTACCAGCAGTTCGAGCAGAAAAAGACCATGCTCGACCCCGAAGCGCTGGCGATGATGAACAAGAAAGACGTCCTCAAGTATCAGGCGCTGCCGATATCGATTACGCGCGATAAATCGCAGTTCCGGGTTGCGATGGTCGACCCTTATGACGTCATGGCGCTTGACAAGCTGAAGACGGTCGTGCCGCGCGGCTTTGAGATCATCCCTTTCGTTTGCACGGCTTCAGTCCTCGCGGATGCGGCGCACAGGGCCTATGGCGTGACGACGTCGATCGACGGGATCATGAAGGAACTGCATGGCGACAAGAGCGCCGCCAAGAAAAATATGGACAGCCTGTCGGAAGAAGAAAACTACAGTCACCCGATTGTGCGCCTCGTCAATGCGATCATTTTCGAGGCTGTCAAAAGCGGGGCTTCCGATATTCACTTCGAGCCCGAGGAAACTTCCATCCGCGTCCGCAACCGGATCGACGGCGACCTTATCATTACCCACATTTTTCACCGCGAATACTGGAGCGGTATATGCCAGCGCCTCAAGATCATGGCGCAAATGAACATCGCCGACAAACTGTCACCGCAGGACGGACGCTTCAACCTGAACATGGGGGGGCGCGAGGCCGACTTCCGTGTTTCCTGCCTGCCGACTGTGCATGGCGAGAATATCGTGCTGCGTATTCTTGACCAGAACGCCAGCATCGTGCCGATAGAAGAACTGGGTTTCAGCGAGCATAACATGCGGTTGATCCAGAAAATCCTGGCGCGGCCTGAAGGTATTGTCGTTGTGACCGGCCCGACGGGAAGCGGCAAGACGACCACGCTTTACTCCATGCTGAACGCCATCAACACGACGGACGTCAACATCCAGACGCTGGAAGACCCGATCGAGTATTCTCTGCCCGGCATCCGCCAGTCCGGCGTGCGCGACGGCAGCGGGTTTACCTTTGGCGAGGGTGTCAAGGCCCTGCTGCGTCAGGACCCGGACATTATCTTTATCGGTGAAATCCGTGATGAGGTCACAGCGGAACAGGCGCTCAAGGCCGCCATGACGGGTCACCAGGTTTTCAGCTCACTTCACACCAACGACAGCTTTGGCGCTATCCCGCGTCTAGTCGACCTGGGGCTACAGCCGGGGATGATGGCGGGCTCTATCATCTCCTGCTTCGCGCAGCGTCTGGTGAGAAGAATTTGCCTGCATTGCAAGACATCTTATACGGCGACGCCTGAGGAATGCCGCCTGCTTGCGGCTGACCTGAGCGCGCCGCCGACGCTGCATAAAGGCGCCGGCTGCAAGGAATGCAACGGCACCGGTTACAAAGGGCGTGTGGGCATACACGAGATTTTATACATCGATGAGGACCTTGAAGCGCTGATTGCTTCCAACAGGCCGATCTCGGAGCTGAAGGCGGCGGCGCGCAAGAACGGTTTTAAAAACATGCTCGACGACGGCGTCCTCAAGGTCTACGAAGGGCTCACCACGCTCGACTCGCTGACCAAGTCGGTCAACTTTGCGAACAGGATGTAACGGGCATTTTCCCTCTTACTCCTGTCGCGTATGATTCCAATAAGATATGGCCTGGGCTTTCTTAAGGGAAAGTTAATGATGCAGGCCGTTAAGCGCATTCATCTTAATTTTTATCGTTTATTAAGCCAACTTTAGCGTGAATAGGGGACAATCGATTGAGGTGGGAAATTGGGTAATTCGGGGAATCAATAGGCATGAAATTTTCACTAGCCTCTATTGTCGGCGCGGCTTTCGGCTTTGCCCTGATTCTCGGCGCCATCCTGATGGGCACAAAAAACTATCTCGCCTTCTGCAGCCTTGAAGGGATGATGATCGTCGTCGGCGGTCCGCTGGCTGTGGCGTTTATGAGCTTTCAGGCGAATAACGTTATAGAAGCCTTGCGCGGTATCGGCCTGATGTTTATGAAGCCGACGGCGACACATGAAAATTTGAATCAGGAGCTGGTCAAGATCATTGACTGGGCGCGGGTGATAAAAGCCGGCGGCCTGCGGGAACTTGAAAACAAGGCTGTGCCAAGCGACCTGGGCGATCCCTTTATCCGGTACGGCATCGCCATGGTTATCAGCAATTATAAGCCTGAAGAAGTCCGCAAGATGATGGATACGGCGGCGGAGGGTTATTATGAGCGTGACACGATCCCGGCACGCGTGCTGATGGCTATGGCGGGCCATGCACCGGCTTTTGGCATGGTGGGCACGCTGGTCGGTATGATCATTATGCTGGGCGCATTCAAGGATGATATGTCAGGCGTCGGGCAGGGGTTGTCGATTTCGCTGCTGGCGACGCTCTACGGTGTCGTGACGGCGCGGATGATTTATATTCCGGCGGCGTCGCGCATTACGCAGAAGCAGGAAAGCCTGCGTTTCCGCAACCATCTTGTCACTGAAGGCCTCGTGATGCTCGTCGGCAACGAGTCGCCGCGCCATATCACCGACCGGCTCAACAGCTTCCTGCGTCCGGAAAGCCAGCATGATATGGATGCGGCCGTCGAGGCGCCTGCAGAGAGGAAAGGGGCCGCATGAGTTTTCGTTATAGAAGGCGGCGGGAAGACAACAATGTCGACGACTGGCTGATGACCTATGCCGACATGATTACGCTGATCCTGTGCTTTTTCGCGATTTTTCTTTCCATCTCCGTTCCCAAGAAAGATGCCTTTAAACAGGCACGCGCAAAAGTCATGGAACAATTCGCCAACGACGATCCTGCGGGAATAAACTCGCCAAGGATAGATCCTGGTGATGAAGATCCGGTGCAAAGCAGCGCGTTCGTCCAGCCGAACATTCCGCGCGGCGTGCCCACAAAAACAACGCCGCTGTCTGGCTTGCCTTCTATCGTCGGTAGCGTGAATGACAATGATGACAATCCGCCGCCGAAAAAATATGACGAGAAGCCGGGCGACCGCATCTCCTCCATCGAGATGAACAGCGCCTCGTCTTTTTCCGCCGGTTCAGCGACGTTAAGCGACGAGGGGAAAAAAGCGCTGGATACTGTGCTGGTGACCCTGCAGAGCGACAAGTTCAAGGATTTCACGATTACGATCGAGGGCCATACGGACGATTCACCAATTAACACCCTGCAGTTTCCGTCGAACTGGGAGCTGTCGACCGGACGTGCCGCTGCCGTGGCGCGTTATTTCCTCGAGCATGGTGTCTCGCCGCAAAGGCTGCGCGCTTCCGGCTATGCCGATACCTTTCCCAAGGTCCCTAACCGTGATGCCTCCGGCAAGCCCATCCCCGCCAATCAGGCGCAGAACCGTCGTGTGGTTATCAAGCTTGAAAAGATTGAAAAGCAGGGCCAGTCGTTGTGACGCACTTCTATTAATGGCTTATTAATTTTTCTATAGGAAAATACCCAATAGGGGATCGGGGGAAGCGATGAAGAAATTTATTCCTGTAGCGTGTATGGTGATGGCCGCCGCTTTTTCAATGACGGCATTTGCAGAGGATGATTTTCACCACAGGCATGAAGAGGAAAGGCACCGGCATGTCCATGAGCAGATAGTGTCATCGCTGCAGCAACTGGACCAGGTATACCATCAGGATCAGCAGAAGCTGCAGGCGGCAGAGCAGAAGCTGGATCAGGAATTCAATCAGAAGAAACAGGCACTGCAGGCTGACAAGCAAAAGCTTGAGCAGGAGATCGGGCAGAAGAAGCAGAAGGTAGCGACGGCGTTGCAATCGCTGGAGCAGCAGTATGCGCAAAAAAAGCAGAAATTGGAGTCAATAAGGCAGCAGGCGTCGCGTCCGCCCCAGCCCCAGCGGCAGGTGCAGCAGACGCGGAAAGGTGCGCACACTGTCGCCCGGTCGCAGCCCTCCGGACCACAGCCGGCGCAGGTTCAGCAGCAGGTAGCCGCGGCCTCACAGCGGCTGGAGCAGCAGTACCGGGAAATGAAGCCAAAATTGGCAGCGGCCTCACAGCGGCTGGAACAGCAGGGTGCGGAAGCTGAGCGCAAGCTTGGAGAAGTGATGCGGAAGCTGGATGAGAATTACCACCGCGAGCAGCACAAGATCGAGGAAGCCACGCAGCGGCTGGCAGGGGAATACCAGCGGGCGCACCAGCAACTGGTAGCGCAACAGCAGCAGGAAGAGCGATATCTGGCGGCCCAGCAAGCGGCGCAACAACAGGCAGCGCAGCAGCAGGCACAGGCTGCACAACAGCAAGCTGCCCAGCAGCAGGCGGCTCAGCAACCCGCAGTACAACAACCTGTGGTACAGCAACAGGCGTCTTCTGCGCCTCAACAACAGCCTGACCCGACAACAGACCAGTCCTCAGACGACCAGTCTCCATCGGATCAGTCTGCCCAGAATACCAGCACCCAGTAAACGTGCTCTGAGAACATTCTTTTTGACTTAATAACATCAATCTCCTATGCTATCACCTAGCTTGGAGAGCTGGAATGTTAAGCAAAATTCACTACGCAAAGCCTTCTATTACCGAGAAAGAAGTGCGCTATGCCACGGATGCTGCGGCCAACGGCTGGGCGGAGCATTGTTTTGATTATCTCAAAAAATTCTCGCAGGCGCTGAAGGATTATCTCAAGGTTCCCTATGTGTTTCCCACATCGAGCTGCACGGGTGCGCTGCATCTTGCGATGGTGGCGCTGGATATCGGGCCTGGCGATGAAGTCATTGCGCCGGATATCACCTGGGTCGCCTCCGTCGCGCCTGTGACCTATGTCGGGGCGACACCGGTGCTGGTCGATGTGCTGCCGGATACCTGGTGCATCGACCCGAAGGCGATCGAGCGCGCGATCACGCCGAAAACCAAGGCCATCATCGCCGTCCACCTCTACGGCAACCTTTGCGAAATGGACGAGATCCGCGCCATTGCCAAAAAGCACAAGCTGTTCCTGATCGAAGACGCCGCCGAAGCTTTGGGCTCCGTTTATAAAGGCGAGATGGCGGGCTCGATGGGCGATATATCGACGTTCTCTTTCCACGGCACCAAGACGGTGACGACGGGCGAGGGCGGCGCGCTGATCGTTCATGCCAAAGATGTCTACGACAAGCTGGTCGTGCTGGAAAGCCATGGCCGCAGCCCGACGGCAACCAAGCAGTTCTGGGCCGCGAAGGTTGGCTATAAATACAAAATGCCGAATGTCGCGGCAGCGATGGGCGTGGCGCAGATGGAGCGTGTCAACGAGCTTGTCGCCCGCAAACGCGATATTTTCAATACCTATAAACGCAAGCTGGGCGATATCAAGGGCCTGTCTTTCAACCCTGAAAACCCGGGCACCTTCAATTCATACTGGATGACGACGGTGATCTTCGGCCCCGAACTGGAATTCAACCTCGATGTTGTCCTGAAGCTTTTTGCCGCGGAGAATATTGACGCCCGCGTTTTCTTCTACCCGCTCAGCATCATGCCGCCCTTCGCGCACCTGCCGCGCAAGGATAATAAAGTCAGCGCCAGCCTGTACGAGCGCGGCCTGAACCTGCCCTCCTACCACGACCTCACTGAAGCCGACATCGACCGCGTCTGCGGGGTGGTGCGGAAGTATCTGAAGAAATGAGCGTAAAAAAGATCATTCTCTGGGGTGCGGGCAGTCAGGCAAAAATTTTATTGCCTATTCTCAAAGAACAAGGCTTTGCCTTAGCCGCCCTGATCGATGGCAATAAAAATATCACCTCCATTAGTCCCGGCTGCCCCGTTTTTCAGTCGGCGGAGCAGATGTTGCAGGCCTCGCTTTTTAAGGCAGGTGAAGACGTCCACTTTTCCATCGCCATCGGTGGCAATAAGGGACGCGATAGGATGCAAATTCATGAAAAACTTTCGGCGCACGGGTTTCATCCGGTAACGCTGGTCCATTCCCGGGCCTGGGTTGCGACAACCGCGCGGCTGGGCATCGGCGCGCAGGTATTGGCCATGGCGGCCGTTTCCGAAGAGGCGCGGATCGGCAGGCATAGCATCATCAACACCAGCGCATCGGTCGACCATGAATGCGTCATTGGCGATGGGTGCCATGTCATGCCCAACGCCACGCTTGCGGGATGTATCCAGGTGGAAGATTTCTGCACAATCGGCTCGGGCGCAACGATTTTACCGCGGGTCACGATCGGAACAGGCGCCTTTGTCGGCGCCGGGGCCGTCGTTACCAAAGATGTGCCCGCCGGGGCAACAGTCGTGGGTGTGCCTGCGAGACCGATGTAAAGTTATTACTGCTATTATATTGGCTTATAGCCCATCAACCGTTTTAGAAACTTGGGCTTCTTTTTTTCGGCGGGAATATATTGCCACACGGAAATGCCGAAGCGGTTCTGATAGTTGCGCATGATAAAGAAATCTCTGGAATGGATCATCTCTTCATAAACTCTCCGGCAATCCGGCAGCGCTGTAGTGTCATGCAACGCCATAAGCCCGTAGGGACGCAGAAGCTCTTTTGTCAGCATAATATCCTGACGCAGCCCGCGATAGCTATGATCGCCATCAACAAAGGCAAAATCAACCTGGCCGGCATAAGGCAGTAACTGCTGGCGCGTCGACTCTGCGTGTGAATCAGCAATGATCTCAAGAATGATATTGCTGTTGACGCTCTTCTTGATGCGCGCCCACTCCGGAAAATTTTCATGCATCCCGATATCGACGACGATCATTTTCTCCGCAGGGAAGTAATCGTGCAGGAATTTTGTCTGTCCGCCGGACGCGACACCGATAGTCAGGGAAAGTTTTGCCGGCGGCACCTTTGTCCCCATGAAATGGACGAACTGTGCAAATTCTTCAGGATCCTGCTGCAGATACACATAGACTGGGGTGGGTTTGTGGATGAAGTCGCTGCTCCATATGAATTATTCGGAGCTGCCATGACATCAGTGCCATTGGTGCCGCCTGTTGAGATAATTCCTAAAATTCTTGTAGCTGTTGAAGGAATAAACTTTGCATTACCTGAACCGGTTGCACCCTGAACAGTATTAGAAACCCATGTTGGTGTGCTGTATCCGCTAGTTTCTTTATCAGATCGTTTTTTTGCTTCCCAGATATAAGGTCTTCCTGATGAATAATTTTTTCAACAAGAGACTTTTTAAAATTGAGGCTCATATCTGAAGATCCCAGAATTTCGTGTTCAAAAAAGCTCCTTTGCGGATTGGGCTCCAGAAATAAACCAAACAAATAGCTTGAAATAATGCCTTCCAGCTTCTTCTCTATAGTTGTATTGTTCTGTTTCTGAATTAAGCGCGAAACTCTTAGCTTCTGGCAAGGCTTCTTTTAGATACACCAACAGCACCAGGTTGTTGATGTTCGCGCCGAGAGTATAGGAAACGCCGCTCCTGACCGTGGCCGTGCCGCCGCCGTTCGTCTCCGTGACGGAGTCGCCGGTGTTGCTCACGATGAACGTGTCGTCGCCCGCGCTGCTGTTACCAATCAACGTATCCGCCGCGCCCGTGCTGCCGTCGCTGAGGGTGTCGTTGTTGCTGTTGCCGGTCGCCGTGAGCCCGCCCGCTGTCAGCGTCAGCGCGTTGAAGTCGG